>PDWI01000701.1_pt1 | contig 54014 bp, 46 predicted proteins | sample 1430891 | NCBI WGS metagenome assembly PDWI01 (sample SAMN01162508, study PRJNA174530) | Oral metagenome, whole genome shotgun sequencing project. | biome: Marine environment; feature: Marine mammal; material: Swab sample of the gingival sulcus; isolation source: swab sample of gingival sulcus... | reverse complement strand
CGACTGATACTGCATTGTACGTAAGTAGCACAAGTTCTTTAGTCTCACAGCCTAAGCGGCTAACGACCCCTGCGACCAAGCAACCAACTACAGGAAACGAAGCAAAATGAAGTCTCACAGCCTAAGCGGCTAACGACCCCTGCGACGATCAGAATCGCTCACCGTCGGATTATGCACCAAGGGGTCTCACAGCCTAAGCGGCTAACGACCCCTGCGACAAATAGGAAAGAGGTGAAAAGTAGTAGTTAGAGAGTCTCACAGCCTAAGCGGCTAACGACCCCTGCGACAGCGGTTCATTTTCCCCTTTTAAAATCAATCGCTTAAACAGCAAATGGGAGAACCTCGCAGACATACTGACATCTTCCTGACAAAATCACCAAAATCGCAGAGGCGATAACCTCTAACGCGTTGATTATAAAGGATGGGTGACTCGTTTTTCAAGTGGTTAAATAACTTTCATCACTAACTGACTGAATTTAAAAGTAGCCTTACCCCACCGCCAAGACCCATTAATTTTATTTATAGACTTTCGCCCATGTCAATAAAATCAAATAGTTGCTGATTTTTAAGCAAACGGCTCAGCTTGGCTGATCAGCTTTTTACCGCCATGTTGATGAGTCTAAAAGAGTGTATTGTAAGGCGGGGGGATGAAGTTTTGGCGTGCCAAAATATCGCGTATAGGGGCTTTTAGCAGGGTAATGAGGGAACTGTTGATATTTATATGGCCGGAATACCAATATCACTACTAATAAGCGAAAGGGCGTTCCGGCCAACTTACTTGGTGTTAAATCAGCTATTAACGCTCACGTACAAAGCGACGGATTTCAGCGACGTGACGTCGGCTGACTTCCAGTTCATCTTCGATTTTATCAATGGTGACTTTAACGCGACCAATCGGTGACTTGGATAAACCACTAATGCGGTTTTTAGCCACTAATGCATTACGGTGAATGCGAATAAAGCGCTCCGACAAATCATTTTCCAATGACTTGAGTGACTCCTCGATAATGACCTCACCTTCTTTATGGCGCACCGTAACGTATTTCTGGTCGGCCTGAAAATAATAGACGTCCTCAATAGGAATCAGTTCAAGGTTTCCGCGGCGACGAGCACAGATATGCTTGCGGTTAGCTGTTGACTCCTCTGCTTTTTCTAGCATTTCCGAGCGTTGCGCACGATTTAATGAGCGGGCTTGTTCAAGACTTTTTAATAATTGTTCTTGTCTTATTGGTTTCATGAGATACCCTGTTGCTTTTGTTGAAAAGGCTTCAAGCGCGTATTCTCCGTACGCAGTCGTGAAGATTACGGCAGGTGGGTTAGGCATTCCGGCAAGGTGCTTGGCCACTTCAAGGCCATCCATTACCGGCATTGTAATATCCAGTAAAATTAAGTCCGGTTGGTGCCTTTCCACCATCATTAGTGCCTCGGCCCCGTTTTCGGCCTCGGCACATACGTTGTAGCCCGACTTGTCAGCGAGCAGACTTTGTATTCTTTTGCGAGCGAGTTCTTCGTCATCAACGACGAGTATATTCATTGTCATTATTATTACTCCTTCGGGATTGAGAATGAGACGCGGTATTGGTGTTGTGATCTTTTTATTTGTAAATTGGCACGACTTCCATAGGCGAGCTGAAGGCGGTTTTTCAGGTTCTCCTGAGCAATGTGATTGCCCTTTTGGTGTGAATTAGCGCCTTCTGGAGGAACCGGATTGGTGATCACAATATCCAGTCTGTCACCGGCATCGTATAAACTAATGCCCAGCGTCCCACCTTCCTCACGGGGTTGAATTCCGTGGTATATCGCGTTCTCAGCAAGGGGTTGTAGTAAAAGGGGAGGAATCTCCATGTCAAATGGCAGCGTGTTCCGGTCCATGTCCCAAACAATGTTTAGACGTCGCTTACCCAGACGTAAACCTTCCATACGCAAGTAGCGCAAGGTGACATCCAGCTCCTCACGCAGCGGAATACGGTTGCGCTTATCCAGCGTTGTGCGGAAAATATCAGCCAGATCCAAAATGGCTTCCTCAGCCTGATCCGCATCCTGATGCACCAGCATGGCAATACTGTTCAAACTATTAAACAAAAAATGGGGGCGCATCCGCGACTGTAGGGCATCATATTTTGCACCAGAGTCTGCCCGTACATGCTCATCGCGTTCGTTTTGAATATAGAAATAGCGTAGTGCCAGTGCGGTAATGACAACACTGATAAACATGTTTCTGAGGATAAAGGGTGTGTCCCAGAAGAAAATCTCACCGACCTTTTCATAGCTATCCGCCATGATGGTTAGTATTGATGCGCAGATGGTAAAGAACACAACCATGCCGGTTGTCACCAACGAGGTACGTAGCACACTCTGTGGGCCGGTGAGCTTATTGTAGAAACATAGGCTAATGGTCGAACTAATCACCACCCATTGCACAAAAATGGATGTCATCAGTATCTTGAGCATGGATGCCTGATAGGTTTCCGCAGCCGAAGAAAGTGCCAATACCACGGCCAATACCTCGGCGGCAATTGCAACACGCAAGATTGCTTTAAGCGCGCAAAGATCCGGCAAGAATCCCAAGCGACTGGTTTCAGTTTCCGATGCTGACATTAGTATTATTTTTCTTCATCGGCGGCCAGGAAAAGGCGCCAGATTCGGAAAAGTTTCCTCGATGGTTTGTTATTATTATTTTAATTAATCAAGCGTTTTGTAGTTGTCTGATCGTCGCCCAAATTGCCTCGCTAGTCGGCCGTCAATCGCAGCTATCTTTATTTTTTTATCGCTTGTCGTCGATTACTCAACGCTTATCTATTGTTCCACAATATGGTAAGCTGATCAATCACAATTTACTTGCTGGAAGCTTAACGAATATGTCAAAAAACACTGTAGAAACAAGCACTAAACCCACCGAGAACAAACTCTGGGGAGGGCGTTTTGCGGAGGATACAGATGCCTTTGTCGAGGCGTTTACCGCGTCAATTACCTTCGATAAGCGGCTGGCAAATCAGGATATTGAAGGCTCTGAAGCACATGCGGAAATGCTACACAAAGTGGGCGTGTTGACGGCTGAAGAACTCGCTGATATCAGGCAAGGATTGGCTGAAATTCGTAAAGAGGCTGCTGCTGGAAAAGTGGCGTGGTCAGTTGCGCTGGAAGATGTGCATATGAACATTGAAGCACGTTTGACAGACCGCATTGGCATCGCCGGTAAGAAGCTGCACACTGGCCGCTCACGAAACGATCAGATTGCCACTGATATTCGGTTGTGGCTGCGTGAACAAGTTGATTTTATTGCGGCAGAAATCACCCGCTTACAAACGGGATTGGTAGCCTTGGCAGAGCGTGAGGCGGATACTATTTTGCCCGGATTTACCCACCTGCAGGTTGCCCAGCCCATTACATTTGGTCATCACATGATGGCTTGGTATGAGATGCTGGAGCGCGACTATGAGCGTTTGCTGGATTGCCGCAAGCGCATCAATGTCATGCCATTGGGCGCGGCTGCACTGGCGGGTACGAGTTATCCGATTGACCGCGAGTTCACGTCTGAGCTACTGAACTTTGATCGCCCGACACGTAATTCTCTGGATAGCGTGAGCGATCGTGATTTTGCTATTGAATTTACATCAGTGGCCAGTCTGATCATGATGCACTTGTCCCGCTTCTCCGAGGAGCTGGTGCTGTGGACTTCTGCGCAGTTTGATTTTATTAATCTGCCGGATCGTTTTTGTACTGGTTCATCCATCATGCCACAGAAGAAAAACCCGGACGTGCCGGAGCTGGTGCGGGGTAAAACCGGGCGGGTGTATGGCAGCATGATTAGTTTGCTGACGCTGATGAAGAGCCAACCCCTTGCCTACAACAAGGACAATCAGGAGGATAAAGAGCCGCTATTTGACACGGTTGATACCTTGATTGGCTCCTTGCGTTCCTTTGCAGATATGATGCCACACGTTCAGATCAAGCCGGAAAATATGCGTCGTGCGGCGATGCAAGGTTTCTCAACGGCGACTGATTTGGCGGACTATCTGGTACGCAAAGGGATGCCGTTCCGCGATGCCCATGAGGTTGTGGGGAAGGCAGTGGCTTACGGTGTTGAGTCCTCGCAGGACCTGAGTGAAATGGCATTGACGGAGCTACAGCAGTTCTCAGAGGCCATTACGGATGATGTCTTTGATGTACTTACGCTAGAGGGCTCGGTGGCTGCGCGTAACCATATTGGTGGTACTGCGCCTCAACAAGTATTGCTACAAGTTGAGCTTGCAAAACAGGCGCTAGCAGCACGTTAGGCCCAAATGTGGGAGTGCTGACCAAGCTGGCATCACTCCCCGCTAACCGATGCTGACGGTGTTATCGTCGCTTACGAATCCACCAGCGTCCCACTCCTATGCTAAGCAGGAGTAGCGGGGTGCCCAGCAAAAACGCCAACGCCAGATACATCAGGCTGTTCCTCGGCATTGCCAGCACGGTATCCGGTGCTCTGGATGGTTGGATTTTTAGAAGTTGATCTCCATTGCTAAGCCAGTCAAATAATTTGTTTGCCAGTGCCAGGTTGCCGCCACCGGCTGCGCCCAAGAACTGATTTAACAGAAAGTCACTGTCACCAATCACCACCACGCGTTGCTGTTTGTCATTGTGGTCGCGCGTCAGGCTCATCGCAAAGCTGAGTGGGCCGGGTAAATCACCGGCAGTGTAGTCTGGCTTCACTTTTCCGCTGAGTTTGCCGGTTTCAAGCCAGCTTGTCGCTGCGCTGCTTAGTAGTGGTGTGTATGTCCAGTCTGTCTGCGCCTTGTCATCCGCTTCAACCACCGTAGCAAAGGGAAACAGTGCCGGTGAGGTCATGTCCTTTAACAAGCCATGCTCAAAACGGAGAACGGGAATCACTGCGGGATGCTTAATGCCTAACATGTCTTGTAGCGATTGGTTGGCATCCAGCAATGTGCCCTCAGGGATGCTGAGCCCTAGCTGTGTGAGCAAGCCATCTAAGCCAGCCAGGGTGCGGGGTTCTGTTAGCCACAGCAGGTTGCCGCCGGAAGCAATATAGTTTTTCAATACATCAACTTCGGTCGCCAGCAGCGCCCTGAGCGGGGAGGCAATCAGTACAAAACTACTGTCTTGTGGGATAGATTGGGTTTTCAGGATATTATGTGGTTGAAGGCGGAAGCCGCGCTCAGAAAGGCGTTCGCGTAGCTTACTCATGCCACTGCTACCTGCATCAAAAATGGAGCGCTCCTGATGACCCTCCAGTACAATCACACGTGGCACGGCTTGTCGGATCATGCGCTGTATGGTATTGGCGATGGTGTTTTCATCGACAGCACTGAGTTTTTCATGTCGCTCGCCCAAACGTAAAATCACCCGCCCCTCGGCAAGAACCTGGTCGGCTTTGGCTCGCTCAGGGTCCAGGTTTGGATCGATAATTTCCAGTGAGGTATCAGGCTTAAATTTTTGATACTTCGCCACCAGCCGCCTTAGTCCTTGATGCAGTTTGGTTTTATCTTGTGATAAATAGGCCGAGAAAGTGATGGGCTGATCGACCGTTTTAAGCAGTGCTTGGGTCGCGGGCATCAGGGTGTTGCGTTGACCATAGGACACATCAACAGTGCTACTGTAGCGCGTACTGAGCCAGCCCAGCATGCCGACTACGCAGAATAGCAGTCCATAGAAAAAAAGCTGGCTCAGCGTATGAGAGGAAGATTTGGTATGTTTCATCTTACTTTAACCGCTCATTATCCAGTTTGCGGATGGTCAACAATAGGAAAAATCCGATAAACAGTAAGTAATAAGCCACATCTCGGCTGTCAATAATTCCGTTCACAAAGCTGGCGTAATGACTAAAGTGGGACAGATAGAGCAATAACTCGCTGGGTTGGTCGGTTCGGGTGCCTGCAAAGTGTAGTAAGCCTAAAATGAGCAAACAGACAAAGCCTGCCAACGCGGCCATCATGGCCTGCTTGGTCAAAGCGGATATAAACAGCCCCATCGCTGCAAAGGAACTTAATAGTAAAAACAGTCCGCTAATGGCGCTGAATAGTTGGCCAAGGTCTAGCGAAGTGCCTGCTAGTAAAGACAAGGGCATCAGGCTGAGCAGGGCAATCAGGCAAATGATAAATAACTCCAATGCCAAGTATTTCCCCAGGACGATTTGTGTTGCCGACAAGGGTGCAGCGCGGAGTAGGGTAAGCGTATGATGCTGGCGCTCCTCTGCGAAGCTGCGCATGGTGAGTAACGGTATAACGACCAGCATTAATATGCCCGCCAAACTAAACACCTGTGTTAATACAATGTCTGTGACACCGTAAGCGGATTGGCTGGCGATAATCTGTGGCTGAATATTGCTGATGTAGTCTTCAACCCGTGCCAGAAACAGATAAGCGAGAATGAACTGCACCGCCGCCAGCAAAAACCACGGCATTGGGGTGCGGAAGAAGCGTAAAAACTCGCTGATGCTGATATTAAGCATGTGCCACCTCATCCGTTGTACTGTTATCGTTTATCCGGTAACTAAAAAAAGATGTCAGTGTTTGGTTATTGTCAGCGAGTGATGCCAATGTTTCATTGGCAACCGTCTTTCCCTGGCGGATGATCTGAACCCGTTGGCATACTGCATCCACTTCTTGCAGAATGTGTGTCGATAAAATAATTCCATGCTCTCGCCCTAACTCGCGGATCAGTTGGCGGATTTGCTCTAGTTGCAGTGGATCCAGGCCCACCGTTGGCTCGTCTAAAATAATTAGTGGTGGCTGGTGAATGATTGCCTGAGCAATGCCAATACGCTGCTGGAAGCCCTTAGATAAATTAGCGATCAGGCGTTTGGTGACACTACTCAGATCACAACTGTCAATGGCCCAGTTGATGGCATTTTTCAGCTCGGCTCCCCGAAGTCCGTGTAGTTTGCCGCAATAGTTTAGATATTCCTGCGTTGTCATATCGCGGTACAGGGGAGGATTCTCCGGTAGGTAGCCAATGTGTTGTTTGGCCAACAAGGGATATTCCTTTAGGTCAATGCCGTCAATGAATACTGAGCCAGCGTGAGGGGCTAGTGTTCCACTGATCATCTGAATAATGGTTGATTTTCCTGCACCATTGGGGCCAAGCAGGCCGAGCACTTCCCCATGTTTCAGCGATAGGTCCACACCATCAACAGCGGCTTGTTGCGCGTAATATCGCTGCAAACCGGTTGCTTCAACAAGTTGAGTTGGTTTATCCATGAGGTACCCGATGACTTGGAATGAGGCAGGTCATTCTGTTTATTATTTTCTTTGGCTAAAACTACAAGCTGATTCGGTAGATTTCAAGCACAAAAAACCCGACACGAGGCCGGGCTTTCTAAAGCTGTCCAAGACAGAAAGCTTACTTGATTTTAGCTTCCTTAAACATCACGTGCTTACGAACCACCGGGTCAAACTTCTTCATCTCCAGCTTTTCAGTCATAGTACGTTTGTTCTTAGTAGTGGTGTAGTAAAAACCGGTGCCAGCACTTGAAACTAATTTGATTTTATCGCGCATGATAACTCCTTTCGGCTGAGCCGCTTATACTTTTTCGCCACGCTTACGCATGTCGGCCAATACTGCATCAATACCAACCTTATCAATAATACGGATGGCTTTAGCGGTAAGACGTAATTTCACCCAACGATTTTCGCTTTCAACCCAAAAGCGATGTGAATGAAGGTTAGGAAGAAAACGACGGCGCGTTCTGTTCTTTGCGTGAGATACGTTGTTACCCACAGCTGGGCGCTTACCCGTTACCTGGCATACTTTAGCCATGACTATTCTCCGAATCAGGAAATCTAATTAGCTGATGCCCCGAATCCGTTAAGAATTTCAGACCATCGAAAAGCCGCACATGATAGCCAATCCAGACACATGCAGCAAGTATATTTTTGCTACTGTTGCCAAATGATATCCCGCCATATTGATTAGTAAAACTGTGGCTGATTGAGGAGATGTGTACAAGATGGAAAGTGGAGAATGAAAGCCACAATGATGTTATATGATGGACGATGGGCGCTATTGAGAATTTTTCACATTTACATTAATATCCGGCTATCAGTTTTCTCGGAATGAAAGTCATGAAAATTCTAAATATCGCGCTCCTGAGCGGCTTAATGTTGGCAATGTCGCCCGGTTTTGCGGCAGATGACGTAGTCAACTTATACTCAGCACGTAAAGAGCAGTTAATCAAGCCGTTGCTGGATAAGTTTACGGATAAGACCGGCATCAAGGTGAACTTGGTCACCGGAAAGGCCGATGCACTATTAAAGCGGCTCGGTACGGAAGGAAGGAATACACCGGCGGATCTGCTGATCACGACTGATGCAGGCCGTTTGCATCGCGCCAAGCACGCGGGTGTGTTGCAGCCAGTTAATTCGAGTGTACTAAATGCAACGGTTCCAAAAAATCTTCGTGACCCGGATGCTTATTGGTTTGGGCTTTCCTTGCGTGCACGGCCAATTTTTTATGTGAAGGGCAAGGTTGATCCTTCACAGCTTTCCACATACGAAGCCCTGAGTGATAAGGCGTGGGAGTCCAGTATCTGTGTACGTTCTTCCAACAATATTTATAACCAGTCTCTGGTCGCCTCGATTATTGCGGCAGATGGTGTAGAGAAGACTGAGGAATGGGCGAAAGGCTTTGTAGCTAACTTCGCGCAGCCACCCAAGGGCGGCGATCGAGATCAGATTTTGGCTGCGGCTGCGGGAATTTGTGATATTGCCATCGCCAACACCTATTACTATGGTGGCATGTTGACATCGGGTGATCAGGATCAGATTGATGCGGCCAATAAGTTGGCGATATTCTGGCCAAATCAGAAGGGCCGTGGCACACACGTCAATGTGAGTGGTATTGGCATGACCAAGGCGGCAAAAAATAAAAAAGCAGCGCTCAAACTGATGGAGTTTTTAGTCAGTGATGAGTCACAGGCTTGGTACGCACAGGTAAATAGTGAATTTCCAGTATCTCCTTCTGCGAAGAAAAGTGAGCTATTAAAGAGCTGGGGTGAGTTCAAAGCGGATGAGTTGAGCTTATCTGTGCTGGGTGAGAAAAATGCGCTGGCGGTTAAGTTGATGGATCGCGTCGGCTGGAAGTAAAGTCTTTCTCAGGCATTCCGGCCCTCTGAGTGATCAGGGGGCTTCTTTTTTGGTTCGTCAGCTTGTGGGGTATAGTTTTGCAAAAGAGCGTGGCAAGTTTTCGGTCGTGGTGGGTCTTTTTAATTGCTCTGCTCATGGCATTACCTGTCATGGTGATTTTCGGGTTTGTGCTGCAGCCCTTTAACGAGAACTGGCAACATTTACTGGATAACCTACTAGGCGAATACATTACCAATTCTTTGTTGCTAATGTTGGGCGTGAGCCTCGGCGTGTTGTCGATGGGTGTGATCACTGCCTGGCTGACTTCGGTTTGTCACTTTCCGGGTCGGCGTCTATTGTCGTGGGCGCTGTTGTTACCGCTGGCAATTCCTGCCTACATCATTGCTTATACTTACACGGGCGTATTGGACTTTGCTGGCCCTGTGCAAAGCCAGTTGCGTGAATGGTTTGGCTGGCGCTACGGGCAGTATTGGTTTCCCGAAATTCGCTCGTTGGGGGGCGCGATTGCCATGCTGTCGCTGGTACTTTACCCCTATGTTTATATGATGGCGCGTGCCGCATTTTTGGAGCAATCAGCATCAGTACTGGAAGCCAGCAGAACACTGGGCAATACCTCGCTACAAGGCTTTTTAAGAGTCGCCGTCCCTTTGGCGCGACCTGCAATTATCACCGGCTTATCCCTAGCCCTAATGGAGACTTTAGCCGACTACGGAACCGTGCAGTATTTTGGTGTCACGACATTTACAACGGGTATTTTCCGTACATGGTATGGCCTGGATGACAGTGTTACCGCAGCTCAGTTAGCAGCCATTTTGCTGAGTTTTGTTGCAGCGTTAATCCTGCTGGAAAGGTATTCCCGACGCAAGGCGCGTTTTCACAGCACTTCTAATAAGGAGAACCGCGCTGAGCGTTTTCAGTTGACAGGATGGCGTGCATTTTGGGCCACACTTTGTTGTAGCTTGCCTGTGATTTTTGGCTTTGTGATTCCTGCGGCACAGCTACTCTACTGGACATTAACGACGGCTCAGCACACTTTTAGCAGTGATTTTGTCCGGCTGACGATTAATAGCGTGGCGTTGGCTGCGGTTGCGGCATTAGTTGCGGTGTTGCTGGCCTTATTACTGGGCTATGCAAAGCGCCTGTTGGGAACACCGTGGGTAAAAGGTAGTGTGTCTGTGGCCTCAATGGGCTATGCCATACCAGGAACAGTCATAGCGGTGGGGGTTATGTTGCCGTTCGCATGGCTTGATAATACGTTGGATCAGTGGCTTCGGGATCACTTCGCTATCTCTACTGGCTTACTGTTGTCGGGTACTGTGTTTGCCCTGATCTTTGCTTACACGGTGCGATTTCTCTCCGTTTCTATACAGGCTGTGGATGCAGGATTGGCAAAAATTAAACCGTCGATGGATGATGCGGGGCGCAGTCTGGGGTTGTCGCCGTGGGGGGTACTCAGAAAAATTCACCTCCCACTGATGAAAGGAACAGTGCTGACCGCACTGTTGCTTGTGTTTGTGGATGTATTAAAAGAACTTCCAGCGACACTAATTCTTCGGCCATTTAACTTCAATACCTTGGCTGTCAGGGCTTACGAGATGGCATCAGATGAGCGCTTGGCAGATGCAGGCGCACCATCGCTAATGATTGTTATGGCAGGAATTATTCCGGTTATTTTGTTAAGCAGGGCGATTGCCAAAGCACGTCCGGGAGGGTCGGAAGGATGAGCGTATTAACACTGAATAATGTTGGGCTGGCTTATCAGGAAAAGCAGGTCTTGAATCATGTGTCCTTATCACTGGCCGAAGGTGATATTGCCTGTCTGCTTGGGCCGAGTGGCTGTGGTAAAACCACGTTGCTGCGAGCAATCGCTGGATTTAAGTCGCTACAGTCCGGTGAGATTAAATCGGGCGGGCAGGTATTGAGTGCTGCTGATTTCACGGTGCCAACAGAGCATCGACAGATTGGCATGGTGTTTCAGGACTTGGCCTTATTTCCTCACTTGACCATTGGTCAAAATATTTGTTTTGGTCTTCGTCACCAGAGCAACACTGAAAAGCTGAAGCGTCGGGATGAGTTATTGGCGTTAATTGGGCTGGAGGGGTACGAGTCCCGCTACCCGCACGAGTTATCTGGTGGTCAGCAGCAGCGTATTGCGCTGGCGCGGGCAATGGCACCAAAGCCGCGACTGTTATTACTGGATGAGCCATTTTCCAGCATGGATGTACAGCTACGTGGCACGCTGGCGAAAGAAATGCGTAACATTCTCAAGCATGAGTCAATTACCTCGGTGATGGTCACGCATGATCAGAACGAGGCATTTAGCATCGCGGATAAAATAGGTGTACTCAATGACGGCATATTGCGACAATGGACTGATGCACACACGCTTTATCATCATCCGAGTGATCCTTTTGTCGCTCACTTTGTGGGGCGTAGTAATTTTCTTAAAGGCACTATTGCTGAGCAGTGCGTTGAGACGGCACTGGGCACAATTTTCTGCGAATCTGCCAAGTCATTTCGTGCCGGGACTAAGGTAGATGTGTTGATTCGTCCTGAATATATTCAACTCAGTGAGGCATCATCCATCAAGGCGAAGCTCGTCTCTCGCCAGTTTCGAGGAGGATATTACCTGTACACCGTGCAACTAGACTCAGGCGAACAGGTGCAGATTTTGTTGTCTTCCTTGGCAAAACATCAATTGGGTGAGTCAGTCGGTATTGTGTTATCAACAGATCATCTGAGCTTGTTTCCGGCGGCAGATCAAGCAGCTGCCTAAGGCTCCCTTTAGCCCATAAATCGCTGTTGAAATAAACCCTTTTGTGACAATTCTGTTATACTTCCGCGGATGTAATTTAGGAAGCGTCTTAGACGGAAATTATGGCTGAATTCGCAAAAGAAATAATCCCAATAAACCTTGAAGATGAGATGCGTCAATCCTATCTGGATTACGCAATGAGCGTTATTGTTGGGCGTGCCTTGCCTGATGTGCGTGATGGTCTCAAGCCCGTGCATCGCCGCGTGTTGTACGCGATGAATGTGCTCAGTAATGACTGGAATAAACCCTACAAAAAATCGGCCCGTGTGGTGGGTGATGTCATCGGTAAATACCATCCTCATGGTGATGTGGCGGTTTACGACACCATGGTGCGTATGGCGCAGCCGTTCTCTATGCGTTATATGCTGATTGATGGTCAGGGTAACTTCGGTTCGGTCGATGGTGACTCACCAGCCGCGATGCGTTATACCGAAGTGCGTATGTCCAAGCTGGCGCATGAACTTCAGGCGGATCTGGATAAAGAGACAGTTGACTTTATTGAGAACTACGATGGTTCTGAGTCTGAGCCAGCGGTCTTTCCGACCCGATTACCTAATTTGCTAGTCAACGGTTCCTCTGGCATCGCGGTTGGTATGGCGACCAATATCCCGCCACACAACCTTGGTGAAGTCATCAATGGCGTACTGGCGTTATTGGATAATCCAGAAATGGATGTCGCTGATTTAATGGAATATATCCCCGGCCCTGATTTTCCTACAGCTGGCATTATCAACGGCGCATCCGGGATTCGTCAGGCTTATGCAACGGGGCGCGGTAGTATCCGTATTCGTGGTGTCGCTGATTTTGAAACGGATAAAAATGGCCGCGACAAAATCGTCGTAACCGAACTGCCCTATCAGGTTAATAAAGCACGTCTGATTGAGAAAATTGCCGAGCTGGTCAAAGAAAAGAGAATTGAAGGTATTTCTGAGCTGCGTGATGAGTCGGATAAAGACGGTATGCGCGTGGTCGTGGACTTGAAGCGTGGGGAAGTGCCAGAGGTTGTGTTGAATAATTTGTACAAGCACACTCAGCTACAGTCTAGTTTCGGAATTAACATGGTAGCACTGATTGACGGGCTGCCCAAGTTGTTGACGCTAAAAGAAATTTTGGCCGCATTTATTCGTCACCGCCGTGAAGTGGTGACGCGCCGTACTATCTACCTGCTAAGAAAAGCGCGTGAACGGGCGCATATCCTGGAAGGGCTGGCGGTAGCGCTTGGCAGTATTGATGAAGTCATTGCGACGATTAAGTCATCCGCAACACCTGCCGATGCGAGAACCGCCTTGTTGGCCAAGCCGTGGTCGCCCGAAATTGTATTGGAAATGCTGTCGCGAGGCAGTGCTGCGGATGCACGTCCTGAAGATTTGCACCCACGCTATGGTTTGAAAGAGGATGGCTATTGGTTGTCTGAAGCGCAGGTTGCGGCCATTTTGGAGTTGCGTCTTCACCGCCTGACGGGGCTTGAGAAAGATAAAATTCTGGACGAGTACCGTGACATTCTGAACCGCATTATCGAATTCCTTGAAATTTTGTCGAATCCTGAGCGGCTGCTTGAGGTGATTCGCGACGAGCTACACGAGACCCGTGATCAGTACAACGATGAGCGCCGTACGCAGATCAATACAGTCGGCGAAGATCTGGGTATGGAAGACTTGGTGCCAGAGGAAGAAGTTGTTGTCACGTTGTCTCATGCTGGTTACGTCAAGGCGCAGTCGATGGATGTGTATCAGGCACAGCGACGTGGTGGGCGTGGAAAAGCCGCAACCAAGATGAAGGATGAAGATTTCATCGAAAAGCTATTTGTGGCCAATACGCATGATACCTTGCTGTGCTTCTCCAGTCGCGGTCGTTTGTACTGGCTGAAGGTGTATCAGTTACCGATTGCCAGCCGTAACTCGCGTGGCTTGCCGATGGTGAATCTGTTGCCGCTACAGGAAGATGAGCACATTCAGGCCGTTTTGCCAATTCGGGAGTACGAAGATAACCGCTTTATCTTTATGGCGACCGAAAATGGTACGGTGAAAAAGACTGACCTGAAAGCCTTCTCCAACCAACGTGCCTCGGGCATTATTGCCATTGACTTGCGTGATGATAACCAGTTGGTCGATGTGGCGATTACCGATGGTGACAGTGAGGTGATGATGTTCACCAGCAACGGTAAGGCCATTCGCTTCCATGAAAATGATGTGCGTGGCATGGGGCGTACGGCGGCAGGTGTCCGTGGTATCAAGCTGGAAGAAGGCGCTAAGGTAAACGCCTTGCTGATTTTGACCGAAGGTCGCTTACTAATGGTCACCGAGCATGGCTTTGGTAAGCGCACTGAGGTTGATCAGTTCTCTGTACAAAAACGTGGTGGAATGGGTGTGATTGCGATTCAGACATCTGAACGCAATGGTCATGCGGTTGGCGCGGTGCAGGTTGCGGATGATGATGAAATTATGCTGATTTCCAATGGTGGAACACTGGTCAGAACGGCGGTGAAGGATGTTTCGGTAACTGGTCGGAACACTCAAGGTGTGACACTCATCAAGTTGGGTAATGGTGAGTTGCTGACGCAGGTTGAGCGTATTGCCAAAATGGATGATGAGGATGACGAGGAGCTGGGTGAAGACGGTAATCCAATTCTCAGCGAAGAATCATCCGATGTGGAAGCCGCCGAAATCACTGGCAACGATGCTGAAGTGAGCGATGCACCTGCAGCAGAAGACAGTAATAACGAATCCGAAGAGGGCGATGAATAACAGATCACTGATTCTGTTTCGTGAGGCAAATGGCGATGAATCGAAGTTACAATTTTAGTGCGGGGCCTGCGACGCTACCAGAGGCAGTGTTGCAGCAGGCGCGTGATGAAATACTGAATTGGCGTGGCAGTGGCATGTCCGTGATGGAAATGAGTCATCGCGGTAAGGACTTTCTGTCGATTGCTGAACGCTCTGAAGCCTCACTGCGTCAGTTATTGCAAATTCCAGACAACTATAAAGTGCTGTTTTTGCAGGGTGGTGCGACTACTCAGTTCTCAATGGTGCCGATGAACTTGTTGCCGTCGGGTGCTTCTGCGGACTATGTTGACAGCGGCATTTGGGCGGGGAAAGCGGTTAATGAAGCCCGTCGCATTGGTGCTAATGTACGATTGGCTGCAACGGGTGAGGCACATCACTATCTGCAAGTGCCGGAGCCATCGGTTTGGGATTGTGATCCTGATGCGGCTTATCTGCACTATACCGCCAATGAGACTATTGCCGGTGTCGAATTTCGTGAAACACCGGACAGTGGTGTGGTTCCTCTGGTGTGCGATATGTCTTCCAACATTTTGTCGCGTCCGATTGATGTGAGTCGTTATGGGCTGATTTATGCGGGTGCGCAAAAGAACATTGGCCCAGCCGGACTGACACTGGTGATTATTCGTGAAGACTTGATCGGAAAGGCTGCGGACACGGTTCCTTCAATGATGGATTATGCTATTCACGCCAAAAGTGATTCGATGTTTAATACGCCACCGACTTATGCATGGTATTTGGCAGGTTTGGTGTTTGACTGGTTGCTGGAGCAGGGTGGTCTGAGTGCTATGCAGCAACGTAATCAGCACAAGGCCCATAAACTTTACCAATTTATCGACGCTTCGGCGTATTACCGCAATGGTGTGAGCCCTGAATCGCGTTCAATGATGAATGTAACTTTTTCGTTGGCAGATGAGTCGCAGAATGGTGAGTTTCTGGCACAGGCGGCAGATCAGCAGTTGTTGAACTTAAAAGGACACCGTGCTTTGGGTGGGATGCGAGCCAGCATTTATAACGCTATGCCAGAGGCGGGTGTCGATGCCTTGATTGATTATATGAAAGAATTTGAGCGGACAAACACATGAGTGAAGACGGAGCTTCATCCGGCCAGCATCTTGAACAGGCGGTAGCGAGCCAGTTAGGGGAGATTCGCGATCGCATTGATGCGATTGATAATCAGATTTTACAGTTACTGAGTGAACGCGCGCACTGTGCGGAAGAAGTCGCCGAAACGAAGCGTGCAGCCGGTGAGAAAAACATTAAATTTTATCGGCCAGAGCGTGAAGCGCAGATTCTGCGGCGGGTGACAGAGCTGAACCCCGGTCCTTTATCGGGTGAACGGGTAACAACCATCTTCCGTGAAATTATTTCCTCTTGTCTGGCTCTAGAGCAGCAGATCAAGGTGGCCTATCTCGGCCCTGCCGGAACCTTTACCGAAGCGGCAGCGCAAAAACACTTTGGTCAGGCCGTAGGCACGCTGCCATTCATGTTGATCTCAGAAGTGTTCCGTGAAGTCGAAGCAGAGACAGCGGATTACGGCGTTGTACCGATTGAAAACTCAACCGGTGGCATTGTTTCTCATACCTTAGATCGCTTTGTGAACTCGCCATTAAAAATTTGTGGCGAAATTCACCTAGCCATTCATCAAAATCTGATGAGTCGTAGTCGTGAAATGGCAGGGGTGACTCGGATTTATTCCCACGAACAATCGCTGATGCAATGCCGTGACTGGTTGGACAGAAATCATCCCGGCGTTGCGCGGATTGCTGTGGCCAGTAATGCGGAAGCGGCACGTTTGGCAGCGGAAGATCCAAAGTCAGCGGCGATAGCGGGCGAGAATGCCGCCAGCTTGTATGACTTAAAGATTATTTCGCCACACATCGAGGACTCACCTAACAATGTCACCCGCTTTTTGGTAATTGGTAAAGAAGATGTACCGCCTAGCGGTAATGACCGGACCACCATTTTGATCTCAACCCATAACCGTTCTGGAGCGCTTTATCACTTGCTAGAGCCACTTGAGCGACACGGTTTGGATATGACACGTATTGAGTCCCGTCCGGCACCGGATACCCACTGGGATTACTTCTTCTTTATGGACATTAATGGTCATGTTGATGATGAAAACATGCAGTCCGCACTCAAGGAGCTGGAAGATGGGGCGGAGTACATTCGTGTCTTGGGTTCTTATGCCAAAGCGATTCTTTGAGTGCCGACTATGATTAAACGATTGAGTATATTTGGTGTTGGATTAATTGGTGGCTCGCTGGCTTTAGCCCTTAAAAAAGCAAATTATTGTGAGCATATTGTCGGCTGTAGTCGTTGCGCTGAAGGCTTGGAAAAAGCGATTGAATTAGGCGTGATTGACAGCTACACACTGGATCCGGCAGAAGCGGTTAAAGAGGCGGATATGATTTTGCTGGCTGTGCCGATGGGGGCAATGGCTGCGGTATTGTCCGCCATTAAGGGCCATACAGCGGCAGATGCCGTGATCACCGATGCAGGGAGTGCCAAGGGTAGTGTGGTGGCTGCGGCTGAGTCTGTTTTTGGTGAAATTCCCGCAAATTTTGTGCCTGGACACCCGCTTGCCGGGGCAGAAAAAAGTGGTGTAGAAGCGGCTTTGGCAGGCTTATACAACGATCATAAAGTCATCGTGACTCCTTTGCCTCATACCAGCCCTGAAGCTGAGTCGCGTGTTGTGGCGATGTGGCAAGCGGCAGGGGCTGAGGTTGAGCGTATGGAGGTTCAAAAGCATGACCGTGTTTTGGCTGCAACCAGTCATTTGCCTCACGCACTGGCCTTCACGTTGGTGGATAGCTTAGGCCGATCCGAATTATCGGATGATATTTTTCATTACGCAGCGGGTGGATTTCGGGACTTTACCCGTATTGCCTCCAGTGATCCGGTGATGTGGCGAGATATTTGTCTGGAAAACCAGCAGGCGGTTTTAGCGTCAATTGAAAGTTTTCAAAAAGATTTGAGTGAGCTGCATGATATGGTTGCACAAGCGGATAGTGCAGGCATTCTGGATATGTTTGCCCGTGCCAAGGCCGCGCGTGACGCCTATATGAAAAAACAAACCTGAATACAGGTTTTACGGCATGGTGGGTACTTTTGTACGACAAATACTTCTCTTAATCTGGCTAACGGGCTTTGTGATTAGTCTGTTCAAAATTGCGGATCATTGGGAGTATGATGTCAAGCCACCTGATATTCATGCGATGTTAGCCAACCGGGTTGACGCTGGAGCGCTCAAGCAGTCCGTTGACAATGCGCTCAGGGAGGAAGCTTACGATGAGGCCCGTTCCTTATTGGCAATTGGCAGGCAGTACAATCACCCACTGGATTATCCATTTTACGAGCAATACCTACAAAAGCATGATACCGCTGGTGCGCGTTTGGGTCGGCAAATTGCGGGCTTTGCCGAGGGTTTTATTTCAGGACAAAGTACCGAGGCATCGGGTGTGATTGGTGCACTGACTGCGGACTTTACCGTGGTTGGGGATGTGCGCGATTTAAGCGAACAATACAGCCGCTACCAGCAAGGGCTTCCGGTTAATCAGTTAATCACTTCTCTAGCTGGAGTTGGTGTTGGTTTGACGGCGGCCAGTGTCAGTTCTTTGGGTGCGGTTGCGCCAGTTAAAGCGGGTGCATCAATGCTAAAGTTGGCGGCTCGTACGAATCGTTTAAGCCGTCCTTTTCGGAATGAATTGACCATGATGGCGGGCAGGGTGTTCGATTGGCAACAATTTCTGCGTATGAGTAAAAGTGCTGATCTGAGTAGCATTACCCGAATTGCCAAGCAAGCCTTTAATCCAAAAGCCGCCCGACAAATCACAGCACTGGCCGAGCAGGCAAATGCTATTCGCAAAAATACCTCCATCGCTGACAGTGTTCAGTTGATACAGTATGTAGATAGCGTAACTGAGCTGAATCGACTCCGTCGAGTTACCGATAAATTTGGTGTACACAGTCGGGGTGTTTTTCGCTTATTGGGTAAGGGCGCGATTCGGGGAGTCAAAGTGCTGAAGGTGACATTAGCGTTGCTGATTAGCGTGACTTCAGCACTGTTTTTTGCTTTATCGTTTATTGTGACCATTGGTGGGGAGCAGAAGAAAAAGCCGGTTAGCCGTTCATTCTGAGTTGTTGCCAGCACTTTCCGTTGGTTGCCTTCAGTGTTTGCCTACGTGAAGGTCTTGCCAAATACCTACATTGAATCGCTCATGGGTAATTTTTGTATATACGGGCAATATCGCGCCGCGTCGGTGCTTTCCAGAGTATCGATATAACAACGAGTGTAGATCCCCACGAAGGTTATACCAACCCCATTAAATTGTGATATCAGACATTCTCTTCCAAACCTGGCACAAACTGCGTAGATAGTGCCAATATTTAATGGAAATGGTCTTAATCACAGTTAAAGTGCCGAGACAAACAAAAAAGGCACCTCAAACGGGTGCCTCTCCTTCAATGCTGTTGCTGAATATGATTAAGGAATCGCATCCAACTCCGCATCTGCCTCAGCATCTTTTTCAGGCGGCAACAATGTCTCACGGGTGACACCCATTATTAGCAGCGAACTACTGGCAACATAAATGGATGAGTACGTACCGATCACAACACCCACGATCATGGCAATTGAGAAGCCGTGAATAATGTCACCACCGAACAGGAATAGTGAAATCAACACCAGCAACGTGGTGAAAGAGGTCACTAATGTCCGTGACAGTGTTTCATTGATCGATACATCAATAGAGCTTTCTGTATCAACTTTGCGTAATCTCAGGAAGTTTTCCCGAATCCGGTCAAAGACCACGATGGTGTCATTCAGCGAGTAACCAATAATGGCCAAAATAGCGGCGAGGATGGTTAGGTCAAACTCAATCTGGGTGATTGAGAAAAAGCCAACGGTTAGAATGACATCGTGCATCAGGGCGATGATAGAGCCTACTGAGAAACGAAACTCAAAGCGTAGCGCAACATAAATGAGGATACCGGCCAATGCCAACAGCATGGCAATCCCCCCTTGGTCACGCAGCTCATCTCCGATTTGTGGGCCAACGAAGTCAACACGCTTCATAACCACATTCGGTACATCGGCCTTTAATGTTTTAATGATGTTGTTACTGATCTTACTGCGATCAACGCCAGACTGCTCAGGTAGGCGAATTAGCACATCTTGTGCTGTACCAAATGGTTGTACGGATGCTTCATAACCCGCCTTTGCCAAGGTGCCGCGAATGCCTGCAATATCGGCATTGCCGGGGTAGCCTACTTGAATAACGGTACCTCCGGTGAAATCGACCCCCAAATTCAGGCCGCGCACCATCAGAGAGCCAATTGAAAGCAGCACGAGTATGGCGGAGAAAATAACGGCGTATTTCCGTTTGGCCATGAAGTTAATGTTCTTGTTCATAGTCACGGTTCACTTATCCTATATTGAGTTTTTCAACACGGCGACCACCGTATATTTTGTTAATCAGTACCCGTGTACCAAAGATTGCGGTAAACATGGACGACAAAATACCAATTGCCAGTGTAATCGCAAATCCCTTAATTGGGCCAGTACCCATACCATACAGCACGACTGCGGCAATAAAGGTTGTGATATTGGCATCGGTAATGGTCGAGAATGCCTTTTCATAACCAGAATAAATGGCTTGTTGAGGCCGCATTCCTGCTTTGATCTCTTCCTTAATACGCTCATAGATCAAGACATTCGCATCCACAGCCATACCGACAGTCAATACGATACCCGCAATACCGGGCAGGGTTAACGTTGCTTGTAGCAAGGACAACACGGCGACAATCAGCACCAGATTAAGAGCCAGTGCCAGATTAGCCACAATGCCGAAAACACGGTAGTAGAGCAGCATAAAGATCAGCACAGCGATTAAGCCGTAAATGACTGAGTTAAACCCGGCTTTGATGTTATCAGCACCTAAGCTTGGACCAACGGTACGCTCTTCAACGATATAAACCGGCGCTGCCAGTGCTCCGGCACGTAGCAGTAATGCAAGGTTGTGCGCTTCCTGAGGGGAGTCTAGTCCGGTAATCTGGAAGTTAGCACCCAACTGCTCCTGAATCCGCGCAACATTAATGACTTCCTGCTTCTTAATTGTCTTTTTGACAATGCCACCTTCGGCGTCACGACTTACATCGGTTTTGCTCTCGATGAACACCACGCCCATTAGCTTTTGAACATTCTTGCCAGTTGCACGCTCGAACATACGCGCGCCCTTACCGTCCAGGGTAATGCTCACGGCAGGCTGGTTATTACGGTCGAAGGTTGCAGAGGCATCAGTAATAAAATCCCCTGTGAGCATGACTTGACGCTTCAACAGAATGGGTGAGCCACTGCGTTCCTTATAGAGAATGGAGCTGATGGGAACACGCTTGCTGGATTCTGCCTCGTATGGGTCATTTGCCTCATCCACCATGCGGAACTCAAGTGTTGCCGTTGCACCCAAAATTTTCTTCGCCTCACTGGGGTCCTGAACTCCTGGAAGCTGTACAACGATGCGCTCAAGGCCTTGTTGTTGAATGATTGGCTCGGCAACACCAATCTCATTAACACGATTACGCAGCGTGGTAATATTTTGCTGTAGTGCCAGTTTTTTGACTTTGCTAAGATTTTCATCGGTGATGACTGCACGTAGCGCCGCACCTTTGTTGGTTGTCACCTGATCAAAATTCAGTTGATTCTGATACTGACGTGTCAGCACTTTGGACGCTGCATCGAGTGCCGCCTGATTTTTAAACTTAATTGTCAGTGAGTCATCCGCTTCACGAATCACGCCCAGATATTTCAGTTTTTTGTCACGCAGATAACCACCCAACTCGTCTTTGTATCGCACAACCGCTTTTTCCTGAGCAGCGGCCATGTCAACTTCCATCAGAAAGTGAACACCGCCTCGCAGGTCAAGACCCAGGTACATTGGCTTTGCGCCCACGCCACCGAGCCAGTCAGGTGTTGTTGGAGCCAGGTTAAGCGCAACGGCGTACTGGTTGCCCAGTGATGCTTTTACCGGATCAACTGCTGCGAACTGGGCATCAGTATCGGCGAAGTGCACCATGAGTTTGTTATCTTTCTGCTCTATCTTTTTGATCGCAATGCCAGCATCACCGAGTGATTTTTTAATTGTTTCAATTTCGTTGCTCTGAAACGTCTTCTTAGGATCTACCAGTGAAATTTGTAATGCAGGATTGGAAGGATAGAGATTTGGAAGGGCATAGACGATGCCGATTACGCAGACTGCGAGCAGCAGCAGGTACTTCCAGGTTGGATTCTGATTCATTTTTATAATCCGGTTATGTAAAAAGCCCTGACTATTCGCTCAGGGCTATGGTTGATCAATTAGTCGATCAATTAAGAGAAATTATAGGCCTTTCATCGTGCCTTTAGGCATAACTTGCGCAACGGCCTGACGCTGTACTTTGATTGTGGAGGATTCAGACACGTTGATTTCGATAAAGTTGTCTCCCAAGTTGGTGACTTTACCGATAATACCGCCACTTGTGACTACTTCGTCGCCTTTGCTGAGTGATTCAATCAGCGCTTTGTGCTCTTTAGCGCGCTTTTGCTGCGGGCGAATGATCATGAAGTACATGATACCGAAGAAGATCACCATCATGATGATCAACTGAATGCCACCACCTTGTGGTGCCGCTGCGCCATCTGCCATCGCATCTGAAATAAAAAAGTTCATAAATAGTCTCCAAATATAAATATGTGCTAATTTGCGGCATAGTATGCCATATTCTTCCCGTCAGTTTTCAGGCATTTTCCCAGCCAAAATTCAGGACATCTGACAAGTGTGACGAGCCTGTGGCCAGCATCAACAGCCGATCAACCCCAATCGCCACTCCCGAGCAGGCTGGCATGCCGGACTTCATGGCACTTAGAAGGTTGTGATCTTTAGGCACGACCTCTAACCCCAGTGCCTGCCTTGTATTTAACTCACTTTCCAGCACCGCCTCATTGGCTATTGGATCGGTGAGCTCCTGATAGCCATTGCCTAGCTCCAAGGCACCGACGTAAACCTCAAACCGTTTGGCAACACGGATTTCAGGATTTCCTGGCAATGTTTCCGTTTCAGCCAAGGCACTTTGCGAGGCCGGATAGTCCGAAATAAAACTCAAGCAGTCAGTCGGAAGTTTTGGCTCTATACAGTGCGTTAACAACAAGTCCAACGCAGCCTGGCGTGTTAAGTCCCCCTGAAATTCCGGCACATGCTTTGTCAGTACAGCCTGCAAGGCACTGTCCGCTATGGTATGGGGGTCAATTCCTAAATTATCAAGGAACAGTGCCTGATAAGTGTGATAATGACTGCCTTTTTTTAAGTTGGGCAGTAGCGTCTGAAAAAGCCTATCCACTTCATCCATGAGTTGCTCAAGGGTAAAACCCAGTCGATAGTACTCAAGCATGGTGAATTCAGCGTTGTGATGGCGTGCCGCTGGTTCATTGCGCCAGACTTTACAGATTTGATATATATCGCCACTGCCTGCCACCAATAGCCGCTTCATGGCGTATTCTGGCGAAGTATGCAGATACCGATGCTGTGAACCAGTCACCACTTTAAACGAGTCAATAAATGGATCGGTGTTGGCTGCCCGAGAAACGGCGGGCGTTTCTACTTCCAAGACCTGACGCTGATAAAAAAACTCCCGAATCGTGCGTAGCATCTCTGCCCGTGCAATTCGGGAGTGTTGGTCGCCTTGAGGCTGCCACTGCATCTGTTTCAGGCTTCTTTGGCGCGAGACAGATATTCGCCGGTGCGGGTATCGATCTTAACCATCTCACCTTCTTCAACAAACAGTGGTACTTTGATTTGTGCACCCGTCTGAACCGTTGCCGGTTTGGTTGCTCCCTGAGCGGTGTTGCCCGCTACGCCCGGCGCACATTCGGTAATTTTTAGCTCAATAAAATTTGGTGGGGAAATACTGAGTGGTTCACCGTTCCATAGGGTAATCACATAGCTTTCTTGCTCTTTGAGCCAGTTCTTTACATCTGCAACGGCAGTCTCTGAAGCCTGATATTGCTCAAATGAGGTAGGCTGCATGAAATACCAGAACTCGCCATCAGTGTATAAGTATTCTGCATCCAACTCCATAACATCCGCAGCTTCTACTTTTTCGCCGGACTTAAATGTTTTGTCGATGACTCTGCCGGTTTTCAGGTTACGAATTTTAACGCGATTAAAGGCCTGGCCCTTACCCGGTTTGACAAATTCATTATCGACGATGCTGTAAGGGTCGCCATCCATCATGAACTTCAGACCATTTTTGAATTCGCTTGTATTGTAACTTGCCATCGGCATCACTCCTGAAAAATCAATCGCGTTATGATAACCGGAAACAGTCATTAAACCTATGCTTTTTAGGTTGTTACATTCAGGGAGTTTAGGTGGATTTCCGTCGAATGGTCACCGCGCTCGGGCTGCTCGGTGATATAGTCGAGCCTAAATAATAAAAAATCCAGAGGTGGTCATGAGTCAGCTTTCCAGTCCTGAGCAACAGAAAGCCGAAGTCGTTCTGTTAACAAGTGTATCCAAAGCCAAAGAGTGGGTGCGGAATCTCCCGCTTACTAATATGGGCGAAGTGACTCGTGTGCTGTATCAAAGTCTTGCTGCGCTGAATCAACACCCCTTGTTGCCAGTGATACGTACTGATATTACGGAAGTGTTGCTGCCGTACGTCAATCTAGCACTTGAAAATCTTGGCCGACATTTCTCCACACGTTCTTTTCCACTGCCAGAGCGAAGTCAGCGGGTATTCGATCTGAAACAGGCGCTGCAACAGGAGTTAGCGGGCTCTTATCAGTTAGCAGCACTGGATATGCTGACGCGTGGAACAGTCAACCACAAGCGTTTAACACTCTCAATTGGTCGCGCTATTAGTTATATGGGGCGTACCCTGATGAATACCTATAGCATCTACGTGAGGAGTAAGCGTAACGTCTGGCACGATTTACACCACCTGTATTTACTGGCATGTGAGAATAAAATACAAAACCGAGTGATTCCTCAGGAGCCGGGTGACAAGCAGCATGGGTCGTTTACGATAGAAGGTCTTTACAAACTGTTTAACCTAGTGGCGATGGGAGTTCCCAACAGTCTTCGCCAAGGTGAGGTTGAGCGGCTTGAGCGCTTCTTTGTAACAATGGTTAATCAGGTCTCTATCCTTGATGATGTGGATAGTATCAGTGGCGATTATGCCCATATTTCCTTACTGAATAGTGATGAGCCGGCCACGCTGATGCCTGTGAGCGAAGTGCTTAATTCACCGACCAGTCGCATATTCGACGTGAGTAAGGTTGAAGAGACATTGCGTCACTTTATCGAGATAACGCCTGATATTGGCTTTGGGCTACACCAAGATCAACCCATGTTGAGCCGTAGTCTGGCCAAGCGTCTGCTAACAACCCTCACAACTGCAAGTTGTCGTAAGAATAAACGCTTTGAGCGGGATGATGTGGCAAGTGTGGTATTTCGCTTAGGCGGTGTTGTATCTGTCGTGGCGTCCAGTGATAGCAATGAGGGTGGTTGTGAGGAGAGCGCGGACGCAGAGGATAGTTTATACGAACGCCTGGCACTTGGGGGAGGGGCTGAAAGTCCTTGGGTAGAGGTTGAGGTAGAGACGCCGGTTGAGGATAACGATGCGGAAATTCAGCCTTGGTATATCGATAATAGTAGCGCTCGTGGCTATGGGCTACGCCAGAAAATAGTGGGGCCTTCTTCCGCAAGAGTGGGAGAAATTCTGGGAATACGTGACCCCTCGGATGCATCAAAAAACTGGCAGGTTGCGGTTATTCGGTGGATGGATTTTTACCGGGGTAAAGGCTTGTGTTTTGGGGCAGAGGTTCTGTCGCCCCGCGCAGAAAGTGTGTTAGTAAGCGGTGTGAGCAATCGTAAAGCCACCCAGCGGTTCCCTGTGTCCGGTCTTAAATTACCACAGGTTGATGGTGTCCGGGAAAAGCCCGCTTTGGTGTTACCGGCTTATATGTTTATACCGGAAGATATCTTGATAGTGGGGAGCAGTCACTCTGAAACGCAGCTACAGATCACCGCTATTGATGAATGTTTGGGCAGCTTTGCTTATTGTGACTTCATCGAGTTGACTAAAGAGGAAGAAGAAGTGTCAGAAAATGACTTTAGCGATGTTTGGGACTTTATTTAAGCACGCTTGAAAAGACGGTTGGTAAGGGCTGACAGTTTGTCGCCTTAGTTGAGTCGGTAGTCTGTTCCACAGCTGAAGGTCATTTTCAATACCGTTAGTTTGGGCGGTATGAGTAGATCTTCCCTAAATGTGCTGATTATCGGACTGAGCAAGCTGGAGCATCTTGCTTTGGTTCGTGATGTTAGGAAGATCGAAGCTGATATTCAGTTAAACAGCGCACCGATTGATGCAAACGATTTAAGCTTGGCACTTCAAAAAACACCGGTTGACGCAATTTTTATCCGGCGATACCAGAGCTCTGACCCGGAAAAACTTTACCCTGCATTAAAAAATAATAATCGGGATTGCGTTGTGGTTGAGTTGGTGGACTCACCTGTCAGGTTTGAGGTGTCAGCGGGCGCGTTTGGTTCGCAGGGTTGGCAGATTATTTTCGACCGTAACAGTGATGAATTTCAGTTAGCCCTGCGGTGTGTTTTACAGCACGTACATCTGAAAGTTGATTTTCGGCGCTGTAAGTCCTTGCTGTATTTATCGGAAACACAGGTATCCCGCTTGGTCGATAGTAGCAGTATGGCAATTGCCTATCTGTACCAAGGGAAAATCCTTCACGCCAATATTCCTTTTCTAGTGTTATTTGGGGCAGACTCTGTCGATGAGATTAAACGTTTTCCCCTGCCTAAGTTAATAGACCCTAAAGAGCATGAAGTCTTTGCTGATTTTTTGTCTGATGTTAGGCAGTCTCCACCTCTAAAAACGCAATTAACCCTCAGTGTGAAACGGATTACAGGAATACCGTTTAGTGCAAAGGTTAGCCTTTTTCCAGCAGTGCTGGGCGAGCAATTTTGCCATCAAATGTGGGTGGAAGAATATCCCCGAGCCTCAATGCCAGAGGCTATTCCGACGGCAAAATCTATGAATATTTGGGATTTATCCGACGAGGATAATGAGGCATCTCGGGTAAACCCGTTTGATCAGGTGTTGAAACCCGCAACAGAAGGTGCGCAAAAGGAAAATCGTGTGGATGTCTTGCTGGAAGCGTTGCGACATGATGAATCGGTTAGATTGCGTTTTAGGTATCTATATGTTGTGGGGCAGGGTGTTGTCAATCGCACATGGGTGAAACTAGATGTTCATCCGGATGAGTTTAAAAAAATCAATGACTTGCTGGTAAACATACCGGAGGTGTCATCCAATTCGGCACACTTGGGGCTGTTTTGGGATCGTTTGTTATTTCAAATGCTAGGTGAGTTGCTACATAAAAACGGCTCGGATCAGACTTATTTAGTGTCCCTGAGCGCCAGTATGCTTTCCGATGTGGGCATGATTATGTGGCTGTGTAAATTATTGGCACAGTTGCAAGATAAAAGCACCCAACTGATGTTGTTGATTGATGCACAGATGCCGATGCAGCAGATGCTTCAGTTGCAGAAGGTCATTGAGCTATTGCGGGAGAGTGGCTGCCAAATCGCACTAAATAACTTTTCGGCGGGGGATAGCTCATTATTTTTATCTCGCCGGATTCACCCTGAAGCAGTTTTTTTGGATGTTCAGTGGCTGGAAATGTTGAAGAAAAAGCCAGATGGAAATGTGTGTTTGTCGAAGTTTGTTCGACAAATAGAGGGATGTGGCGTGTCAGTCATTATTCCCCACATGATCCAAAAATCTCAAAATAGACTGTTTGTACTGTCGGGTTCCTCCTTTAATCTGGAAAACCTTAGTCAGAATTGTGCTTAGTTCGTAAAATCCGGACAAGTTAAACCTTATTATAAAAAATAATTAATATTTAATTGCTTTATTTATGGACCAATTTTCTCATGGAATGGTTGTCGGCTTGATTGTTAGATCGAGTACTATCTGGCGTTGGCAGCTTCAATTAATTCAATCATTAATTGCACGGAACATCATTTCTGTGCGAGAAATTATTGCATTGGATTTACCAAAAATTGAACAAGATAAACGTATTGCTTTGCTGCATAGGTTAGATGGAAAGATTTTTGGGTCGCCTGTTGATGCTTTTGACGTGCATGATGCTTCCCAGCTTTCTGAGAACTTGATCAGCTGTGATGAATTTTTGCGAGACAAGTCCGTGGTAAGCGATGCGCTCATCAACTTATCTGAGTCGATGCCCCCGATAGCATTGATTCAACGCGTTGCCTTGGGTGTTTTGCAACCAGTATTTTCAGAGTCCGGTCATTTGCACTCTGAAGCGATTGGTTTGCGGCAACACTTAGATCAGCAGAAGCAAATTTATTTATCGTTAACTCAACTAAAGCCCGAGGGTGGGCAGTCCATTTTAGGGGAGATGAGACCAAGCTTTGAGCAGGGTTCGTTCAGTCGTAACCTGAATAGTTATTGGGCATGGCTTGGATATCTGTGGGAGAGAGGGCTGATAAAGTTAGCCGAACAGAGAGACACGGATCAACGTGTTTCGCGGCCGGAGTCAGTGGTGTCATCAGAACAAAGTCAACGCACTTCTGGTACGCTGGCATTTCAAAGTAACAGTCAGCCATTGCATCACCCACTGTCTTTGCTTGATACCGCCAAAGGGCTGGTGCAGTTGGGCGTGAATATGCAGCGTAAACTGCGACAAAAGTATTTGCATCGGGAACAGTGGGGGCTATTGGTTAAGTCGCTACGTCACGACTCCGCTGTCATGGGTGGTCAGCTCGACTTCAAAAACTTTCAGGAAATTACCCCACCGAGTGACTGTTTTTGGGCAGATCCATTTGTTGTCAGTAAAGATGGGCGTGACTATGTGTTTTTCGAGGAGTTGCTGTTCGCCACTGAGCGCGGACATTTGAGTTGTATGGAGCTATTGGCAGATGGCTCGCACACGGAACCGGTCAGAATTATTGAAGAACCGCATCACCTGTCATACCCCAATGTTTTTGAACATGATGATACTTTTTATTTAATTCCAGAATCCGGCGATCAGGGAAGTGTAGGAGTTTATCGTTGCACCGAATTTCCATATCAATGGGTGTTTCATAAGACATTGATCAAAGATGTTCACGCTTATGACTCAACACTGGTCGAGCACGATGGGCGCTGGTGGTTGTTTACCACGATTACTCCTGAACCAGGTCTGTCTGAGTGTGAAGAGCTACATATCTTTTATGCCAACTCACCAATGAGTGAGCATTGGCAACCCCATCCAAAGAATCCAGTGATTAGTGATGCCTCATGTGCCCGACCGGGTGGCAATTTTTACCAATCGGATGGCCAGTTGTATCGAGTATCCCAGGATTGTGCCGGTCGTTACGGGGCTGGTATTAATCTGAGCAAAGTTGAGCAACTAACAGTGAATGACTATCAGGAGTCGCTCGTCGAGCGGTATTACCCAGAATGGGATAAGAGACTAATTGCTCTTCATACTCTGAACTTTAATGAAAATTTTGCTGTGGCGGATGCGCTTCGAGTCAAAACCAAAGGCTTTCTGAAATGATGAAACATACTGAATTGAAATTACGATTAGTGAGTTCTACTGAGCAGTTTGAAGCACTTGAGGAAAGTTGGAATGAGCTGTCTGTAGCAGCAATAGATAAAAGCATTTTTGCAAGCTGGGATTGGTTGTTTACATGGTGGGAAGTTTTCTCTGAGTGTGACTCCCGTGATTTGTTTATTCTGTGTTTTTATGATCAGGATTTATTGGTTGGTATTGCCCCGTTTCAGATTGCACGAAAGTATCCGCACTCTTACATACAAGGTCGCACATTGCGCTTCCTTGCCTCTGGGGAACAACTGCAGGACAGCATTGCGACGCCTTTTTTAGACTTATTAGCTCGTGACGGTTATCAGCATAGTGTCGTGTTAGCTGTTGAAAAGGCCGTTATTGAGTATCAACATCGCTGGGACTTTGCTGACTTTGAATTCTTATTGGAAACATCACTGATTACTCAGTGTTTTCAGCAAAACTCTGGTGGTATCAATCGAAGACTTGACGCTTATGGTTACCGTTGTGTGGTACCTCAGGTAGATACTCAGGAAGAGTATTTGGAGACGTTACCTAAACGATGGCAAAAAGATTATCGGAAAAGTGATCGCTTATTTCATAAAAATGGTGAGTTGGAAATAAAAACGGCTGAGTTTGAGAGAATTGATGAATCACTGGCTTTACTAAAGGATATGCACTGTGAGCGTTGGGCAGGGAGGGCAGATTTTTTAGTTTTTGAATCTGAAAAATTCAATCAATTTCATCGGAAAATATTGCGTCGTCTGCTACCGAAGGGTAAGGCGTATATCCGCACGCTGTGTTTTGATGGTCATCCCATGAGTACTTATTATGCCTTTGAAGGTGAAAACTGGGTTCATTATTACCAGAGTGCTTTTTATCAAAAGAATGCTAACCGTTACATGCCGCTTTTATACATGTTATGTAATGAAATTGGCTCAGCGATGGAGCGGGGTAAGCACTTTGATTTTATGTTTACCGATAGCGAAAACTCATACAAAAAATATCAATATTCTGCCGAAGCGACGCCAATGTTCCGCTTATTATGGACACCTAGTCGCTTCCGCTTGCTGCTGCTCGATTCGTACAGGATGTATAAGCGGGTATGGTTACGTTTAAAAGATTATGTCGTGGCACTGCGTAAGAAACTTGCCAGGGAGCAAGGGAAATAGAATGAAAATTGTACACGTAATTGAACCCATGTCCCATGGTGTATTCATTTGGGTCATTGACATGGCTAACTATCTGGTTGAGAGAGGTTATGATGTGACAATTATTCACTCTCTTCGCGAGGAGACACCAGAAAACTGGCGTTCGCTATTTGATTCCAGGGTAACGTTAATCCATGTACAAATGGGGCGAGCAATTAATCCGTGGACAGATATTAAGGCGTTGTATCAGGTGGTTAGAGAGATCAAGCGGATTCAGCCGGATGTGATTCACGGGCATTCTTCCAAAAGTGGTGTGCTGGCACGCGCCGCGGGGTTTTTGTTAGGGCAAAGTAAACGTACACTTTATACCTCGCATGCCATTCATTACCCACTGATTAAGCAGCCTGTTAAACGGGCGCTGTATAAATATCTGGAGCTAGTCGCCTATTGGATGGGGGGTACAGTCATTGCCTGTTCCAAGCGTGAGTACGACATTATTCTGAAGGAAATCACCAAAGGAAACACGCGCCGTCTGACGCGTATCAGCAACGGTATAGACCTGAGTCAGGTGGTGGCAAAAGACTACCATCAACAGAGCGACACGGTGCAAATTGGTGTGCTGGGGCGTATATCCCATCAAAAAGCCCCTTGGATTTTTGCTGCAATCGCAAAGGAGCTGAGTAGCAAATACGAGAATATCGACTTTGTTTGGATTGGCTCGGGCGACCCGGAAGATGAGCAACCCTTGCGGGATGCGGGTGTGAAAATCACCGGTGCTCTGAGCAGGACAGAGGCGCTGAAAGCGATGGCAGGTTTGGATATTTTTCTGCAAACATCGTTATATGAAGGATTGTCACTGGCATTGTTGGAAGCTCAAGCAACAGGGATTCCAGCGGTTGTGAGTAATATACCGGGCAACGATGAAGTGGTTCAACATGAGCAGTGTGGCTTTGTAGGCAATGATGAGGCGGAATTAGCGCATTACGTGGAGCGACTGATTCAGTCCCCAACACTGCGGGCGCAATTAGGGACAGGGGCACGCCAATATGTACTGGAGCACTTCTCGCTTGAAGTCATGGGTGCTCAATACGAAGACTTGTATCAGCAGGTTTCATCATCTAATTCACATTAAAGGCCGTTACTCCTGCGGGTGATTGAGGGTGATTCAAACATTGCGGGTGACATCATTTTCCGAGTGTGGCTTAATCCTTAGCCTATGTTTCTCTAGTTGAAGGTAAGGATCATGCCCATTGTCCCCGGAAATTTCCCGTTTTCCCGCATGCGTCGGATGCGTAAAGATGACTTTTCTCGTCGTTTGATGCGGGAAAATATACTGACTGTTAATGATTTAATCTTTCCAGTATTCGTTTTGGAAGGACGTCAGCAGCGACAGGACGTTCCGTCAATGCCGGGGGTGGAGCGCCTGAGCATTGATCTTTTGGTTGCGCAGGCCCGGGAGGCATATGACTTGGGCATTCCTGCAATGGCCCTGTTTCCTGTCATTGAGAGCGATGCTAAGTCTGAAGATGCCGAAGAAGCTTATAACCCTGATGGCTTGGTGCAGCGAGCAGTACGTGAGTTAAAGTCAGCGGTTCCAGAGTTGGGGGTTATTACAGATGTCGCCTTAGACCCGTATACCTCTCATGGTCAGGACGGGCTGATGGGTGAAGATGGTTATATTCTGAATGATGAAACGGTTAATACCTTGGTGAAACAAGCGTTGTCGCATGCAGAAGCGGGGGCAGATGTAGTGGCTCCCTCGGATATGATGGATGGGCGGATTGGCTATATTCGTGATACGTTGGAAATTGAGGGGCATTACAATACGCGTATTCTGGCTTATGCTGCCAAGTATGCCTCCAGTTTTTACGGCCCGTTTCGTGATGCCGTTGGTTCTGCGGGAAATATTGGTCGCGGAAATAAATACAGCTATCAAATGGATCCTGCGAATGCCGACGAGGCGTTATATGAGGTGGCGTTAGACCTTCAGGAAGGTGCTGATATGGTCATGGTCAAGCCGGGGATGCCTTATCTTGATATTGTTCGTCGTGTGAAAGATGAATTTAAAACGCCAACTTACGTTTATCAGGTTAGTGGTGAGTATGCGATGCTTAAAGCCGCCGCACAGAATGGCTGGCTGGATGAAAAGGCGTGCGTTATGGAAGCGCTGGTTGGTATGAAGCGCTCGGGTGCTGATGGCATTCTCACATACTTTGCAATGGATGTTGCCCGTTGGTTGAAGGAGGCTTGATCATGCCGGATCAATATGCAGTGATTGGACATCCTGTCGCTCACAGTAAGTCGCCTTGGATTCATGGAAAGTTTGCTCAACAATTGGGACAGGATATTCGCTATTCACTCTTGGAATCGGCGCCAGAAAACTTTCACAAGACTGTGTTCGACTTTGTTCACAGAGGAGGATCTGGCTTAAATGTGACGCTGCCGTTCAAGAAAGAAGCATGGGCGATGGCCAATGAGTTATCTGATCATGCGAAGCTTGCTGGAGCCGTGAATACGCTCAGTTTTTTAGCAGATGGCTCCATTCGGGGGGACAATACCGATGGTATAGGTCTTGTCAAAGATTTGACAGAAAATCAACGGCTTAACCTAAAGGGTAGGAAATTGTTGATTTTGGGTGCAGGTGGTGCTGTGCGTGGTGTTATCAGGCCGCTGTTAGAGCAATGTGTGGAGCGCATCCATATTGCTAACCGTACCGTGCAAAAGGCCACAGAGCTTGCGGCATTGTTTGGTCAATTTGGGGACGTGTCTGCGGGAAGCTACGAGGAGCTGGGTGGTGAAGGTGGCTTTGATGTCATTATTAATGGTACGGCTTCCAGCCTGTCGGGTGATTTGCCGCCCGTGGTAAGTTCCGTGTTGGCTAAGGGTTGCCATGCTTACGACATGATGTATAGTGCCGAAAAAACTGTCTTTGAACAATGGTGTGCCGCTAACGGTGCAGCTTCGACCAGTGACGGTCTTGGCATGTTGGTGGAGCAGGCGGCTGAGTCGTTTCTCATCTGGCGCGGTATCCGGCCACACACTCACGATGTGCTAAAGGAGCTTTCGCAACAGCTAACCAAATAAGTTTTCAGTGTTGGTCGGGCTGCTGGTATCTCTCAATGTACTTGAGCAAAGCGTCATATTTTGGTGCCTTATCTCGTGGCTGAGTAATATACTCTTTTGCTCCCCAGCTACCATACCAGCTATAAAACCGTGGTGCGCTAAAGTGAACAAAGGTTTTACCTCCCGCCTGATGCCAAGCGTCAAGGTATTGATCATAAAGTTGCCCCATCTTCGGAGAACGATTGGCTGCATACAGTAGTGGGTTGGGGTGCTGGTCGGTGCGCCTTGTTTCCCAGTCAACCAAATGTTGCCCACCTTCATAGGCGATGAGTTCTACGCCAAACTCTTTAGTCAGCGCGGCTTGCTGTTTGATTTGCCGAATGGCGGCTGGTAAGCCATATCGGGAGCCTGTATCGTTCACTGCCTTGAAAATATCATCAACACGCTTGGCTTTCCGCAGTGCGTCCAAATCAGCATAGAAATAGGGGGCGATGGCCAGTGCGTCGGTGTATTGATGGGTTTGTCGGTATGATAATAGCTGGCTCGTTAAGCGAGGGTTGGCAGACCAGCCGGAGATAACGTTAACTAATCTGGACTTGTCACCAAATTCTTGTTCCCAGGTTTTGAAAATTTCGACGCTGCGTATTGCATAATACTTGATACCAGCCGTTTCTGGATGTGTATCAAGTTTGGCGGATAAGCCCTGCTCTATGGCATAGCGGCGATGGGGAAAAATGTTATTCCAGACCTCATTGGAGTACTCGATATATACTCTTAGTGATGGATCTAGGTGCTGGGCGACATAGCGTGCAAAGTGGCGGACGTAATCGTCACTGGCCTTGTAGGGCATTGAGAACCATGCATCGGACTTCAACTGATTGGCCAGCGCCACCATAATTTCCACGGGTGCTCCCCGGTTCCCTTCTTTGCCAGCCCAGGTTGCCTTGGACAGCGTATTACGATCACGCCATTCGGTCACGGGGTTACGCGTCATACCTGACATATTCATAAAACGAATCAGGCGAAAATCTTTCATGAAGTTCAAGTAATCGGGGTTGAATAGAATGGAGCCATCGTTTTTGGCAAAGGGTAGGTAACGACTATTTGTACAGCTTGCCTGGCTATCAATGCGTTTGAATGGGTTGTTTTGGCAAATGCCGCCGGGAAGCAACACGCGAATATTGCGGAGCGGATTTTTCTTGTTTAGTTGTTTAATAATCAGTGAGGCGTTGAGGATACGGTCTTTGCCTACCTTGATTTGAATCAGGTCTTTCCCCACATCACGGCTGACTAAGCGCGCATCATTGCCATAATCAATTTTTCCTTCACCGTCGTAGAGTACAGTGTATTGACCGTCGGGCACTGTTCCAGCGGGAAGTCGGTTCAGGAATTTAGTGCCTGCCACACCGCCATTCAGCTCAATAGGCCAGCCATGTTTGTCATAGCGGACTTGTTTACTGCTGAGCCATGGGTAAGTATCTGGGAACGGAATAGACGACTTAAACAAGTCCACAAAAGGGACACTGGCATTATCCTCTGTAACTTCGTTGGTATTCGTACCAAGAAGGTAACGAGTGTGTTGTTTTTGTTTGAGTAATTGCTGCAGAGCTTCAGCGGAGGGCGGTTGATGGGGTATTCGGTTTGGTCGAAGTAGCTTGGTATAAACAAAAAAAGCACCCAATCCCAGCAGACATATCAGGCTAACGAAAAGGATAATTTTAACAGCAAATCTCAAAGGTCTGATCGCCGGAAATGAGAATGCTTGATTATCTTTGAGCGAGGTAAGGATTGCAACGTGTTGATGCTCAGCACCGGAGTACCAAGCATCAACTGTCGTGGCCTAGTTAGTTGACAAGTAGCATACGGGCGAAGTTTTGTGGATTGCGCCATGCATTATCGTTGCGGGAGAACCACGCGAGTTTGCCATCACGTCCTCTGCCGGTGTCATCATCATTGACCTGAACTTCCAGGCCGATGATTGCACCTTGCTGGGGGTGAACGCCCAAGGTACTCCAGGGAATAGAAGCTTCCAGCGTATAGCCCTTGTTGGTGCGAGTCATGTTTTGAATGATGCCCAGGTTAGCGCGTCGTGGTGAGCTTTGGCTTAGATTCACCTGATGATCACGCCAGCGGAAAATAAAGTGGAAATCATTTCTGCCATCAAAGCTGGTGCCACGTGAGCCATCGGCATCGACGAAAACCTCAATCGAATCATCACTCCACGGTACCGCAGAGTCTTTGACGAAGCGATCATCAGTGGTATCAACACGAATATGCAGGTATTGATTATCCCAGCTCGATTGCCATATTGCGGCAAGATCCTGTCCACCGCTGATTGAGCCACCAACAATGTTACGAAGTTGGTTGGTCGGCTTGGTATGCCATTCACGGCCATAGCGACGTTGTCTAATGATGCCATCATGTTGATTAACTATACGTGGTCGTGCTGGAATCACCACTGGGTTGTGAGGAGCCTGAGTAACCTGTGGTATCCGGGCCACAGGAGCAGTTGATGCCGCCCGAATAACGTTTGGTATCTTAGTGGCCTTTAACGTTGCTTGTTTTTGTACCGGCGTTGTTGTCCCAGGTGTGGGAATAACAATCGGAGCAGGCGCACGAGCTACTTGCTTTTGTACAGGGCGGGGCGTTGGTTTTACGGTTGGCTTGATTGGAGCAGGCTTTGTCGACGCAATCACAGGTGGCTTGTATTTAATATTCGTTTTTGAAATGACGGTGCTGTAAACATCCGGATCAGGGTTTCTTGCAGGCTTAGGTAAGCGTGAAATCTGAGCACTACCACAGTTCTTCCACCAGCAACGGTTATTCTTGATGAAGCTCAGAATCGCGCGATGCTTTGGTGCCTTACTGTCTGGTTGCGTCAAATACTCACGAGTTCCCCAGCTTCCAAACCATTGATAAGTTCTGGGTGCGGAAAAGCTGACAAACAACTCACCACCGGCACGTTTCCAGGCATTCAAAAAATCTTTATAGGCTTTCGCCATGCGCCAGTCACGATTTGCAGCAATATAGTACTTGGTCGGTGCCAGTTTAATGTCACGGTTTTTCCAGTCTACTAAGTGTTGACCACCCTCGTAGGCGATTAAACTAACACCGTACGTTTTAGCAATATCGGCATGTGCTCGGATGAGCTTTGCTACGCCGGGAATGGAATAGGGGAGCTTCTTATCGTAAAGCATTTTGAAAATGTCATTTACCGAGCGCACTTTCTTCTTTGCCTGTGAGCTGCCATAGAAATAAGGCCCAATCGCTAATGCATCAGTATATTTGTAGGCATCTTGATAGCTCAACAACATCTTGCTTAGCTTTATATAGCCTGTCCAACTGCCCATAACACGTACCAAGCGTTGTGTGCCACCGAACTCCTGTTCAAAAATACGAAACATTTGCACAGAGCGTTTTGAATAGTACTTATATCCGGCTTTATCACGGTCAGTGTCTAAGCCAAGCTTCAGACCCATGTCTTTCATGTAATGTGCTTGATCAAAAATAGTGTTCCAAGCTTCATTGGTATACTCAACATAGGCTTTCAAGCCGGGCTTCAAGTGGTCTCTTAAGTATCTAGCAAACTGACGCATATAATGATCGTTTGCCGCGTGGGGAAGTGAGAACCAGGCATCCGCATTACTCTGGTTGGCCAACTCCACCATGATTTCCAAGGGAGCGCCCCGAACAGTGGGTTTACCACCCCATGTTGACTGAGTCATCAGCGGGCGTTTGCTCCACTCTTTAATCGGGTTTCGGGTGATACCCGCCATATTCATAAAACGCAGCACTCTGAAATCCTTCATATAATTCAGGTAATCAGGATTAAAAATAATGCGTGAGTAATGCTTCTCAAAGGATAAAAACTGTGAGCCACGGCAGGCACGTTTGTCGCGTACACGCTTATAGGGGTTATTACTACAAATGCCACCCGGCATTAGGATACGAATGTTTCTAATTGGATTTTTGGTATTAGTTCCGGTGATTAGGAGTGTTGCACGAATTTCACGGTCGGCACCTGCTGTGATAGAAATTACCTCACGTCCTGCCGATTTTGAGACCAGCTTGGCATCGTTCCCATATTTCAGTGTGCCTTCACCATCGTAAAGCACCACATATTCCCCATCGGGAATGGTACCTGCCGGTAACTTATTGATAAATCTAGCACCCACCTGACCACCGTTTAATCGGGTGGGCCAGCCATCTTTGTCATAAAGTATATTTCCCTTAGTTAGCCAGGGGCGGGCTTCTTCAAACGGCGTGCTGCCACGGAAGACATCAACAAATGGAGCGCTTGCATCATCATCCATAACTTCGTTGGTATTAATTCCCATTGGAGATAAAGAATTACTGTAGCCAGCCATGGCGGGGGAAAATGGTAGAAGTAGCAAGCAGGCTAAGCCCAGTACGCCCACGCTACCGAGCGGCTTTGTATATATTCTCATTGTTATTTACCAAGCAAGATGGGGCAGTAGATCAGGGAACGAAATACGGTATTTTTCGGGAGATCGCGTATCCGTATATTTAACCTATTTGGCCCTTTGTTATTATTATTCTGCTTTGAGTATATCAATTATGCGGGGGCTGTCCCTTTCTTTCAGACTAGTGGTGAGGCAGAGTCATGTGCCATACCTTGTTTGGTGGGCACTGAGTGATGGCCTGTAGGGTGGGCGGACTGTTTTGCAAAAATCAACTTGACAGAGGAGTCACAATGCCTCAGAATTCGCGCTTCTTCGGTAGTTGGGGCTATAGCTCAGCTGGGAGAGCGCTGCAATGGCATTGCAGAGGTCAGCGGTTCGATCCCGCTTAGCTCCACCATATACTGCTGATTTTTAATTGATATGAAGAATCAATTATGGCTTTAAAAATAGGCCGTTATTTAGTCATCTTAGGTTTTATTTTAACTGTTGTTGGTTTAATCGCCGGCTTCGGGTTGATGTTTAAAGGCGTTGATGACTGGGCGAAGTTCTTTTTAATGATCGTTCCAATCGGTTTTATGGTTGGATTTGCAGGGTTTACCGCAACATTGATGAGCTCACCCGAAAAAAGAAGGAAATTCGACGATTCGTTGTAATTGACTGTTTCAGTGTCCCCATCGTCTAACGGTTAGGACATCGCCCTTTCACGGCGGTAATCGGGGTTCGAATCCCCGTGGGGACGCCAATACAGTCGAATTTCTTTCCATTTACAAGTTGATCTGATGTCCCCATCGTCTAGTGGCCTAGGACACCGCCCTTTCACGGCGGTAACCGGGGTTCGAGTCCCCGTGGGGACGCCATCAGATAGCAAGTTGACATAGTCCCCATCGTCTAACGGTTAGGACATCGCCCTTTCACGGCGGTAATCGGGGTTCGAATCCCCGTGGGGACGCCATGTCAAACACGGTATTACAATATGAGTCCCTATCGTCTAATGGTTAGGACATCGCCCTTTCACGGCGGTAATCGGGGTTCGAATCCCCGTGGGGACGCCATGCTATTCCGAGCCTTCTCTTTCCTTTTTTATATTCTTCTTCACGTAATTTCTGTGATTTTGATTAGCGCTTCCGGGTGGAGGCTATACCGGTAGGTGAAGTCTTACTCTTGCCCCGATAAAAGGCGACATAAGCAGGGTGATTTTTCCGCCCGCATTCTCAATAATCTCAGCACTTACGGCAAGCCCTATGCCTTGCCCCTCTGTTTTGCTGTCTGCGCGCATGCCGCGCTTTAGTAGTTGGGAAGGGTTGTTATCGGGGAACCCCATTCCATCATCATCAATGTTGACTACCAAAAAGTCTACATCCTGAGTGGCTGTGACTTCAATTTTTGACTCGCAGAAACGGCAGGCGTTATTCAGTAAGTTTCCAAAGACTTCCATTAAGTCATCATAATCCACTCGGCAGCGGGCGTACTCATCAATATTAATATTGAGGGTGAACTGCTTGTCGTAATACACTTTCAGCAGTGACTCGCGCAGGCGGAAAACAATGGGTCTAAGGTGTTCTAATTTTACGATCGCGTTGTGGTCGCTCACGACTGCCCTGCGAAGTTGGTAGGCAACGATGTCATTCATACGTTGAATCTGCTCATCGACGTATGCTTGGTTGACATTTTCGCCATTCTCAGATCGGGCGGATGAGCTTTGTAATGCCGCTAGTGGGGTTTTCAGAGCGTGAGCGAGATTGTCTAGGGCATCGCGATAGCGCTTTTTTTGTCCTTTTTCGGCGTGAATCAGGGTGTTGATTGCGCTTTTAACTGGGTTTATTTCACTTGGGTACTCGTGCTCAATGAGGTCTTTTTCGCCTGCTTCAATAAGTTTGATCTCATTTTCAATTTTTCTGATGGGCGAGAGCACAATGTAACTGCCTACAAGCTGTGCAATTAATACAAGCAGGGTAGAGAGCAGGGTCAGTGCCTGAATACTGCGGGCGAGTTCTTGTCTATCTTTTTCAAAACCCTCTGTGGATTTTGCCAAAATGATTTGAAAAAGACGATCCTCTAGGCTGAATCGCTTTGCGTATACGGTGAATTCGGTATTTTTATACCGGCTGTACTGGCTACTTGGGTTTCGCCCTGCGGCGGTGCTTGGTTTTAGCATGCCGATGAAAGGAGTGTCTGATTCCAGAGGAGGGGTAATCAGGAAGGTTGGAAAAGTTCTCTGTTTCCAGGTTGTATAAGGCGATGCTTGATTTAACTGGGTTTCGTTGGGGTGAAGGTGTGACCAGGCAATTCCACCCTCCCCACCTACCTCCTGAATGTAGGCATTATAGGTAATACCTCTTTCGGCCATTAGCTGCGTGAAGCCACGAGACTTTAGATACTCGCCAAACACTTCCTCATCAACATAATCGCCCAGTACGATGACTTTTCTGTTAGTGCTGAGTTCAATTGAGCTCAGTATTTTATAAGCATCTCTCTCCATCTCAAGGCTTTGAGCGTCAAGAACTGCTTGATTCTTAAAATAATAATAAACTGCACCCGTACCGGCGATACCGGTGGCAACGATCACCAGGGAAGAGATCAGCTGGCGCCATCTGAGAGAGTTAATAAGGCCAGAGAATATTGGCTTTTTGGTATTCTTAGCTGCCGCAAGTTTGGTATCTTCCATGTATTCCTACATTATTGGTTGTTCCTCGGTAACGTAAACCGATAGCCCCTCCCTCGCAATGTCTCAATAGGGCTTAGCGTGTTGTTCTTATCCAGCTTCATTCGCAGGCGTCGAATGAAAACCTCTATTACATTACTGTCCCTGTCAGAGTCATCATCATACATGCTTTCCGTTAGGTCAGTCTTGGATATAACCTCACCGGCGTGCAGCATCAAGTGTTGAAGTACTTTGTACTCATAAGCAGTGAGTGACACTTCCTCATTATCCAGATAGACACGTTGCTCCGATGTATTTAAGCGGATCGGCCCACAGGCAAACTCAGTCTGCGCCCATCGACCCGTTCTTCGCAAAAGCGCACGCAGCCTCGCGAGTAACTCTTCGTTGTGACAGGGTTTGTCGAGGTAGTCGTCTGCACCCGCCTCAAGACCCTCGACCCTATCCTGCCAGCGATTGCGGGCGGTTAGAATCAAAATGGGGTAATCAAGGTTCTTGGTGCGGATGTTCTTGATTATATCCATCCCACTGACCTCGGGCAAGCCAAGGTCGATAACGGCGATATCAATCGGATACTCAAGGGCATAATAAAGCCCCTGTGATCCATCTGCGGCAGCATCGACTACAAAGCCAGCGTTCTTGAGTACCCGAATGAGGTCTTCACGGATTTCCGTATTGTCTTCGATGATTAGCGCTCTCATTGCTACCTCTGATTTTGTTAATTTATTGATTGCAGTCGCGCACGCAGCTCGGTTTCTTAATATAGTTATAAAGCCAATCTAAAGCCAGCATAATGTGTAAAAAATGACATTATTTTTTGCAATTAATTTTTAGAATCGTGATGACGCCTTCGTTATCCATCAGTTTGACGACATAGCAATCCGGAAAGTCTTTTTGTGGGTATTTATGAAGCCCGATACCCTTGCCTTTATTGGCGTATTTAGTTTTAACGAAGTTGACGACCTGGAGGGAGCTGACAGGTCTGCCGGGCTCGGCTCGCTTGAGTTTTTCAAAGATAGTGCTTGACCCTGCGACAGCATCAGTCAATAACACGAGGGTCGTTGTCAGCGCGACTATGCCGACATTTAGTTTCGGAATGGCAGAGTGGATAATGCCCATTAATTGTCCCCAATAAAAAACTTCAGAATTTGCACTCGTTGTTGGCAAGAGTTGAAGAAGTTGTCTTTTCCAGAAAGCAGTTCAGCCGCGAAAACACGGCTGCACGAGTCCATTGTGTAAGCTTTCTGTACTTACGGTTGCCCCTGGTGCGAAACCTCTATCGCACTATGTTAGCGATGAATATAATTCACTGGATCGTCAGTAACTGGCAGACCCTGAGTAATTCATAAGGGTACTCAATTCAGAATTTAATAGCCCCATCGCGGAGTGATTATCGGTTTTTTATTCTGAATATAAGCTGAATGTATGGGCTAAAATATAGCTTAGCCATTGACCGAATAGTGGTGATTAGTCGTGGGATAGTATCTGAAATGCCCCGTTATTTTCATTGAAAATAGTGAATTTTCGTAGGTTGGGCCTTTTCCTATATTATGAATGATAAGTGGGGTGAGGCCGTCGGTGGCTAATTTGTCTGAAACAATACCAATGTGAGGCATGCCGGGTCGAATATCCCAAGTAACAATGTCGCCAGGCCTGTAGTCTTGAGTCTGGTAGGTGATGGGCAGGTTCTGGCCTGCACGGGAAAAGAAGACCTGAAGGTTTAACACACGCCGATGGTCAATGTTTGGATCGGGCTGGGTAAGTTTCCAGTGACTGTAGCTAGGGTAGGCATAAAAATTCCGTGTCATATCATGGTTGACAAGGTGCTGGAGGTCGATCCCGAGCTTACGGTAAGCACGAATAACAACATCACTGCAAACACCGATATTGTCTGCCACATCCCCCCAGGGGAATCCTATTTTTTGATAACTGCCATCGTAGGTGACTGAGTGTCTTGTTCTTTCGTCGGCAGCGGCTACGAGTGCCTGTGCAAGGTAAGGGTTTGCTGAGGCGGTATTGAATAAACCAGAAAGTAGATGGGCGCTTAGCAGTAATGCTCCTGATGGTAATCGCATGGGGGGGGCTCCATTAATACTATATTATTATTTTTTATTAGCGTATCAATCAGCTCACGGACGGGTGTATCGCTACACCATGTGGCTAGTGCAGAAGCTTTATATACTCGCTCGCTGCACAAGTATTCTACGGCAGGTAGATATTTCACGTCCATCGGATACTGCAACCCTCCGACGAACAGTTGAATTTGATGATCACTTTGTGTATAGGCAAACCTTGCGCAGGGGAAGCGTTGATAATCTTTGCCTTCGGTATATGCGGATGCAAACTGCTCTGATATCTCCTCCAGCAGCACTGGGTCTGGGCGCTTATTTTCGGTGAGATATTTACCCAGCCAGCTATCTAAATCACCAGATGATTTGTTAATCCCCTCAATAAGCAGCTCACGCAGGCGTGTTAGATCCTGTTTGCTAATCTGGCCAGGTTTGTTTTGCAATGGCCGTTGTGGATCACGAAAACGGGTCTGGAAAGCCGCAGTATCCCCAATATCATCCAGCCATGCCTGAATCAACTCGCCACTGGAGGGCGCTCTGAATCCGACAGAGAGTGTCATGCACTCTCCCTGAGCGACTCCGTAGTGCGGCAAGTTTGGTGGTAAATAAAGCATGTCGCCGGGGTTGAGATCCCAACTGTTGGTGGCAGAAAAGTTCTCCAGAATTTTAAGCTCAGGGCCTTCGATAGGCGTGCTGTCAAAATCGGGGTTCTCATCAATTGACCATCTTCTGGTGCCATCTAACTGGATCAGGAATACGTCATAATCATCAACGTGCGGCCCGACAGAGCCTTGGTCTGCTGCGTAGCTAACCATCAAGTCATCAATGCGCCAGTCAGGAATGAAGCGAAAGGGCTCGATAAATTCAGTGAGTTCAGGGTAATAGGTCTCAATATCATTAATCAGCAATGTCCAGTTTGTTTCAGGCAGCGATGTGAAGTCACTTTCCTGAAATGGGCCTTGCTTGAGCTGCCATGGCTTTTCACCATGTTCGATAACAAGGCGCGCAGGTGCTTCTGTGTCACAGGCCAAACCAGCCAACTCACCGGGGTCAAAGCTTAATGCTGGACGCTGAAACGCCCCCCTGACTAGCAAAGGTTTCTGCTGCCAGTGCTGTTTGAGAAACGCTTCAGTCGATAAGTTGCCGAACAATGCTTGTGACATGACACTATCCTAGATATTTCTTGCTTGAGTGCTGGCATTGCCAATGTAATTGGCAGGAGCCAGTGTTAGAAGTTGGGCTTTGACCTCATCCGGCAAGTCTAACTTATTGACGAATTGAGCCATATCCTCTGCATTGATACGGCGACCACGGGTCAGCTCCTTGAGCTTTTCGTACGGTTTTTCAATACCGTGACGGCGCATGACTGTCTGCACGGCTTCACCCAGCACTTCCCAGTTTGCATCCAGCTCCGCAGCAATACTCTCTTTATTTAACTCCAGTTTGTTAATGCCTTTTAGCGCAGATTGGTAAGCAATCATACTGTGGCCCAAGCCAAGGCCTAGTGCACGCAATACGGTCGAGTCAGTCAGGTCGCGTTGCAGGCGTGATACAGGCAGCTTTTGTGCCAGGTGTGTCATGAGCGCGTTGGCGATTCCCAGGTTTCCTTCCGCATTCTCAAAGTCAATCGGATTAACCTTGTGAGGCATGGTTGAGGAACCTACTTCGCCCGCAATGACTTTTTGCCTGAAATGACCCAGTGAAATATAGCTCCATACATCACGGCAAAAATCGATCATCACGGTATTGTAACGACTGTTTGCATCAAATAACTCAGCAATGTAGTCATGCGGCTCAATCTGTGTAGTGTATGGATTCCACTGCAAGCCGAGAGATTCAACAAAGCGTTTGGCCAAGGCTGGCCAGTCAATGTCAGGGTAAGCACAATAATGGGCATTATAATTACCCACGGCACCATTTATTTTTCCCAGAATTTCTACTGACTCAATTTGTTTGATCTGGCGACGCAGGCGCTCCACGACATTGGCCATTTCTTTGCCAAGAGTGCTGGGGGATGCGGCCTGTCCATGTGTGCGGCTTAGTAGTGACTGATCGGCGTATTGGTGTGCCAAGTGCGCGATGGCATCGGAGACTGCTTTGATTTTAGGCAGCAATACCTCGTCGCGGCCACCTTTTAACATCAAGCCATAAGCAAGGTTGTTAATATCTTCGGAGGTACAGGCAAAATGAATAAATTCGCTAACTGCGTTGAGTTCTGCATTGCTTGCAATTTTTTCTTTCAGGAAGTACTCCACAGCCTTCACATCATGATTAGTGGTGCGCTCAATCTCCTTGACGCGCTCAGCATCGGCCTCATCAAAGTCACTGACAATGGCATCTAGTAAGGCGGTTGCTTCAGCAGAAAATACAGGTACTTCGGCAATTTGCTCATGTGCTGATAGTGCCTGTAACCAACGAACCTCCACCAGTACCCGATGTCGGATTAAGCCATATTCACTGAAAAAAGGGCGAAGCTCTTCGGTTTGGCGAGCGTAGCGACCGTCAACTGGCGAAAGTGCGGTAAGGCTGGAAAGGTTCATGGGTATTCCGTATTTGTCAGACGTAAAAAATAGGGGCGCATTATACGCCCATTCCGCTTTATCTGACAAAAAATCTTAGGCGCTTAGTTCGAGCGACGAATCGGGTCTAAGATACTGTTGATTTGTTCCAGGCCCTTATCTAACTCAGGATAATTCAGTGTGTAGTGCAGTCCCCGACTTTCCCGACGACTCTGTGCTGAGAGAATAATTAAGCGCGATACTTCGGCCAGGTTGCGTAGCTCAATTAAATCGGCCGTGATGTGGAAATTACTGTAATACTCGTCAATTTCCTTTAAGAGTAATTCAATGCGGTTTCTGGCTCGGGCAAGTCGCTTGGAAGTGCGCACGATACCCACGTAATCCCACATAAAGCGGCGGATTTCATCCCAATTATGGTTGATGACAACACGCTCATCTGAATCAGTGACACGACTGGCATCCCACTGTGGAATCTTGATTGCAGGTAGGGTTTTACCTAAATTCTGCGTAATATCCTCGGCACAGGCTTTGCCATAAACCACGCACTCCAGCAGTGAGTTACTGGCCAGGCGATTGGCTCCATGTAAACCGGTAAAGCTGGTTTCGCCGATGGCATAAAGTCGGTGGATATCGGTATGTCCATCGCTATCCACCATCACCCCGCCGCAGGTATAGTGTGCAGCCGGAACAACGGGGACGGGTTCTTTACTCATGTCGTAGCCAAACGTTTCACAGGTGGCATACACATTCGGGAAGTGTTGAAGAATGAAGTCTTTGGGTTTGTGGCTAATGTCCAGAAAAACTGAATCAATCCCCAGGCGTTTCATTTCATGGTCGATGGTACGGGCAACAATGTCACGGGGGGCCAATTCACCACGGCTGTCGTAGTTCTGCATGAACCGTGTGCCATCGGGTAGTAACAGGTGTCCCCCTTCACCACGAACAGCTTCGGTGATCAAGTTTGATTTAGCGTGTGGGTGATATAGGCAAGTAGGGTGGAATTGCATAAATTCCATATTGGCGACCCGACAGCCTGCACGCCAAGCCATTGCGATTCCGTCACCGCTGGCACCATCCGGGTTACTGGTATAGAGATAAACTTTACTGGCGCCACCTGTGGCTAAAACAGTGAATCGTGCGGAGAAGGTGTGAACTTCTTCTTTCTTCCGGTCTAGTATATAAGCACCCAGACAGCGGTTTTCCCGTGTTTTTCCCAGTCGCCGTGTAGTAATTAAATCGACTGCAATATGGTGTTCAAATAACGCAATATTTTCCTGAGCCTGTGCTCGTTGTAGCAGGGTCGTTTCAATGGCTTTGCCACTTGCGTCGTCCGCATGGGCAACACGGCGGTGTGAATGTCCGCCTTCGCGCGTTAAGTGGAGGTCTGCTGCACGCTCAGAGTACGGTGTATCGTGATTTCGGGTAAATGGTACGCCTTTATCCAGCAGCCATTGAATGGCTTCACCGCTTTTGCTAACAACTTGCTCAACTACTTCCTGATCGCACAGGCCAGCACCTGCGATCAGTGTGTCTGACACATGCGACTCAATACTGTCGCCTGAATCCACCACCGCAGAAATGCCGCCTTGGGCATAGAAGGTACTTCCTTCTGTGAGTTTGTCTTTGCTGATTACGGCAATGTTTGTGCTGGATGGCAGACTCAAGGCCAGACTTAGGCCCGCTGCACCACTGCCAATAATTAAAACATCATGTTGCATAGGTCAGATCCAGTTTGGTGAGTTCAGGACTTTGGATTATAGGGGAGTTTGGTTTTAAAAAAGAGAGATAGATTGTGTGATTATTACAGTATTTTATGGGTGATTGCTGAGGTAAGGGTGGCATTGTTGGTCGTGGGGCTGCATAATCGCGCGTTTTGACAATCAGGGGTTCATGCACTATTTTAAGAAATGTTTCTTTATGCTTGTTATATAAAGAAATTATACGTTCTTAATAAGCCAGTAAGAAAAGAAATAATACGCTCACTATGGTGGTTAATCATGATATATGCGGTTTGGTGCGTGTTTTTATACCGTTGATTCGGTTTTTGGGCGTTTCTCTAGGGGAGCTTGTGTTAGTTTGGTAAACAGTTAGTCCGTAGGGAGCGGGACTAAGGCATTTATGGAATCAGAGTTTAAAGAAGGCTTCACACTATGGTGAATAATAAACACAGTTTGTTTCGTGCAGTAATTTTTCTGCCTATTTTGGGGGTTCTAAATACCGGATATGCAGTCGGCAAATCAGACAAGTTGGTCGATGAGATTGAGCAAGACTTACTAAGGGTTGTCACTTTGCTGGGTGAGAAACAAGGAACAGACAGCAAACAGCGCAAGCTTATAGACCCCAAAGAAAACTATGGGATACAGTTTGTGGCTAATAAAATGGGTTTGCAATCAAAACCAGAGTCGTCCGAGATAGATTTGAATGATTTGGAGGGATTGGATCTAAGCCAGTTTATTAAGAGGCCTGCGGTGCCCAACAAGTCATCGAAATCTATTAAGAAGGCCGGCAAAAAAAACCAGACAAAATCGCTAAAAATAAGTCAAGATACTTATCGACGATTGATGTTATCAACGAGGAGCCGTAGCAGCTACCGGCCTTGTTATAAATTTAATTATCAGGAGCTGCAACACCGTTCTCGAAAATATCAAAGGTCAATTACTGAAGCCAGTCGCCGACATGGTGTAAACGAAAACCTGATCAAGTCCGTCATTACTGCCGAGAGCTGCTTTAAGACGCGGGCGCGCTCGAGAAAAGGGGCGAGAGGTCTTATGCAGTTGATGCCGGCAACGGCTAGACGTTTTGGTGTGCGTAATAGCTATGATAGTCATCAAAATATCAGTGCGGGCACAGAGTATCTTCGTTGGTTGTTGAACCGCTTTAATGGCAACGTTTACCTGGCCTTAGCGGGCTATAACGCGGGTGAAGGTAAGGTTGCACTTTATGGTGGTATTCCTCCGTATAAAGAAACCCGTGAGTATGTGCGCCGAGTCATGGGGGTTTACCGAACACTACACGGCAAGAGTAATCGTTCTTTCAATGACTACCAAGGTGGTGGTTTGGTAAAAACTCGTGCAGATTATCAAAGAAAGTGGCGACAGCAGCAGCGGGCAAAGCGTTATTCCAGCCACCAATCACGGCCATTAAGTGACCGCCGGTGTTTGCAGGCAGTCCCCGGGCACATCAAAAGATTAACAAACTTGAAGCGCAGTGGTCGGGGTGGCAGAATTTGGCGTCGATATTATCAATTACGCCCCGGTGAAGATCTGGTGCACGTCATGAGAAAAACGGGTGTGCATGTTAATGCGATTAAGCGCATGAATCATCTGAATTCAAGATCGACACTGAATGCGGGGCGTAAATTATTAGTGTGGGAGTGTCGCGCCTGATACGCCGTGGCTGCTTCCGTTGAAACGGAGAACCGTATGAGTCAGTTCTGGAGTCGGCGCGCGCAGGAGTTGGAACCTTATGTGCCTGGCGAGCAGCCCAAAGATCAGCAGTTTATCAAGCTGAATACCAATGAAAACCCGTACCCGCCTTCACCTAAGGCGTTGGAGGCGATGAGGCGTACGGTGGATGGTTCTCTGCGTTTGTATCCTGATCCGAATGCGGATGATCTGAAGCAGTCAATTGCTGATTTTTACCAGCTTGATAAGGCTTGTGTGTTTGTCGGTAATGGTTCCGATGAGGCGTTGGCTCACGCATTTGTTGGTTTATTAAAAAAAGATAAGCCTTTGCTTTATCCTGACATCAGCTACGGCTTTTACTCTGTTTATTGTAAATTATTTGGCATTGATGCTGTTGCGGTTCCGCTGAATGAGTCGTTCGAAATTGATCCGCAGGATTATCAGCAGGAGAACGGGGCGATTATCTTCGCAAACCCAAACGCACCCACGGGTATTGCTTTGGGGTTGGATGCCATTGAGCAAATCTTGAAAGGCAATCCTGACTCGGTGGTGCTAGTCGATGAAGCTTATGTGGACTTTGGTGCGGAAACGGCCATCAGTCTGATCGGAAAATATCCGAACTTACTGGTGGTTCAGACCTTGTCCAAGTCCCGTTCATTAGCGGGAATTCGAGTGGGGTTTGCGGTGGGTGATGCGGCACTCATTGAAGGCATGGAGCGGGTAAAAAACTCATTCAATCCATATCCCTTGGGACGCATTGAGCAAGTGGGTGCCATAATGGCGATTCAGGATCGTGAATACTTCCAATCTTGTTGTGAGAAAATTATTGCCACACGTAACACTGTGACAGAAATACTATCGGATATGGGATTTAGCGTATTGCCCTCTAGCACTAACTTCATCTTTGCCAAGCCACCGGAGGGTCAATCCGCAGAAGCGATTTATTTGGGGCTAAAAGAGAAAGGGGTGCTGATCCGTTACTTTAGCAAGCCAAGAATTGCCGAGTATTTGCGGATCACTATCGGTACGGATGATGAAATGGCGCAGTTTATTGAGTGCTTAAAAACCGTCTGACTGCCGTAAATCTAAATCCAAAAAGTTTGTTTCCGGTGGCGGCATTTGTAGAAAAAAGCCGTTGTCCCGAAGTTGCTGCATGACTTGTTTTGTGTCGTAGCGAATCAGCTTTCGGTCTGCGGTGAGGGTGAACTGGAATGAGTACTCCAGCATCCCTACACGATTTTTTAGCGCCGCCGGAATTGCATCGAAGTGATCTTTTTCCGTCAGGTAAATATACATGCCTTGTTTGGACTTACTGCGGTAAACATAGCAATCAATGGATTCATTCATTTAGCGAGCCGCCCTGCGTACCATGACTTTAATGGATTTAATATTGCTCAACATCATCTCGTAAGCAATTTGTCCATCGCCAGTTTGCTCAATAAAGATACTGCTTGGTGTGACAGACTGGATACGTCCATCGGTGATCGTGTGATCAACAGACGTAATTCTGACAATACGTCCGGTAAACGTCTTGATTTGATCCGGTGGCGCAGATTCAAAATCCAGTCGGTATAGTGCTTTGCTGGGCAGTAGGCTTAATCTTTTACCTTTCGATGACCAGTTAGTTTCCACTGGAACTGCTGCGGTACGGCCATCAGCAGAAACCGGCGCGGTTGCAATCGGGGTATTACCGTGGGTTGCAGAGTTGCTTGATGTTGCTCGATTACCATGCCAGTAGGACTGAAAAGTCTCCCCAGCACCCAAAAACCATGCACCAATGGCAATGAGTAGACCAACCAAACCAACTCCCAGCATTTTAATGGTTCTATCCCACAAGGTAGGCAGTGCGATCAGATTAACCACTGGAATCAGCGCCAGCAAGCCGGTGATCAGGTGATAACGGAAGCCTTCGTAAGCAAATTTCAGGTAGCTGATGGCGAATAACAGCATACCGACGGCAGCAATGATGAGTATGGTCAGTTCCATAATGAGGGTGCGATGCGTTGGTAGTAATCGTGAACCTCCGCATTCTAACCTTATTAACTAATGAAATGCTAATCAGTAGAGGTGATTCGGTATTTTAAGTATAGTATTGCCCCATGAGAATTATTACGGTAAATACCAACGGCATTCGTGCCGCTGCCAAAAAGGGCTTTTTTGATTGGCTGGCAAAACAAAATGCAGATGTGGTTTGCATTCAGGAAACCAAAGCACAAATTGATCAATTATCGGACCCGATATTCCATCCAGAGGGCTATCACTGTTACTACAACGATGCAGAGAAGAAAGGCTATAGTGGCGTGGCGCTGTATTGTCGGCAAAAGCCCGACGCGGTGATTGAGGGCATGGGCTACGAGGAACTGGATAGTGAAGGGCGGTACTTGGAAGCTCGTTTTGGCAAATTGAGCGTGATGAGCCTTTATTTTCCGTCCGGTTCAGCCAAAGAAGAGCGGCAGGCGGTGAAGTATCGTGGAATGGACTTCTTTTTACCCAAAATGAAAGCACTTAGGGATGAAGGGCGTGATTTTGTGATTTGTGGCGACTGGAACATTGCCCACAAAAATGAAGATATTAAAAATTGGCGTGGTAATCAAAAGAACTCAGGATTCTTGCCGGAAGAACGCGCGTGGCTTGATACCTTGTTTGATGATGAAGGTTTCGTGGATGCATTTCGTGAACTGGAGCAGCCGGAGCATCAGTACACTTGGTGGTCGAACCGAGGGCGGGCATGGGCTAACAATACTGGCTGGCGCATCGACTATCATGTTTTATCACCCAGTTTGAAAGGTACGGTGGAAGCGACATCAATTTATCGTGAAGAGCGATTTTCTGATCACGCACCATTAATGATTGACTATAACTATGAGATACCTAAGTCATGAGCAACAATTCATTCCGTAAGGGGAAACGGGATATTACCTTGTATTTCGACCGGAGAATGCTCCGAATTTTAACACTGGGCATTATTAGCGGTTTTCCGTGGGTGTTGATTGGGACAGCACTGACCTTGTGGCTAAAAGAAGATGGACTCAGCCGTAGCACGATTGGTTGGGCGGGTTTGATTTTTGGTGTGTATGCCGTGAACTGGATGTGGGCACCCTTGGTTGATCGCATCAGAATTCCGCTACTGACTGACCTGGTAGGGCATCGCAAATCCTGGATACTGAGTATGCAGCTGTTGATTTTGCTGTCATTGATTATCTGGAGTGTGGTCAGTCCGGCTGATAATTTGGCAATGGTTATCTTTATTGGCCTGATTATTGCGATTTCCTCGGCAACCCAGGATATAACCATTGATGCGTTGCGGATTGAACAGATTGGTGAGGAAGAGTCAGCTTCTATGGCGGCGGGGGCTGCGGTAGCTGTTGCAGGCTGGTGGAGTGGCTATAAACTGGGTGGAATGATTGCCTTGTTTAGTGCTGATTATTTTCAGGCACAAGGTTATGAGAATTATTGGCAAATGGCCTTTATCTTTCTGTGTGGCCTGATCGTGCTATTCAATGTTGCCCTGCTAACAATCCCGGAGGCCTCCTCAGCACTCAGGTATCAGCGTCAATTAGAAGATCAGCAGCGTCTTAGTTCTGGTGCAGTCAGTTTACCATCGGTTGCCAGTTGGTTTGTGAGTACTGTTTTAAGTCCGATGACCAGCTTCTTTCGTAAAAATGGTTTGACCATCGGTATTGCGATTTTATCGTTTATCTTCCTGTTCAAAATCGGCGAAGCCTTTATGGGGAAAATGTCAGTTGTTTTCTATAAAGAAATTGGCTTTACCAAGTCACAAATTGCCATTTACTCCAAAAGTTTGGGCTGGATTACCACTGTTACCTTCACTTTGGTGGGCGGGTGGTTTGCCATGAAAGCTGGTTCGCTAAAATCCTTATTCTGGGCCGGAGTGGCCATGTCTGCGACCAATGTGATGTTTAGTGTGTTGGCGTGGAGTGGGAAATCCGAGACCTTGTTCGCCTTGGCGGTTGTCATGGATGATATTGCATCGGCATTTGCCACGGTTGCCTTCGTCGCCTTTATTTCGAGATTGGTTGACCGAACCTACACCGCCACACAATATGCACTGCTGGCATCCCTCGGAACACTTGGGCGGACATTGTTAGCCTCATCTTCCGGTGCATTGGTGGATGGCCTGGATGGCGACTGGGGGCTGTTCTTTATCATCACCGCACTAATGGTTATTCCATCATTGATTTTGTTGTGGTTTTTGAAGGATAGAATTGTCTTTGAAAAGAAATCGGAGCCAATGCCGACTGCGACAGATTAAGGCCGAGTGGGGGCAAGTCACCTAATTTTTGCGGTGCATGATGCTCTGGCAGGTGTCGTACACGCTTTGCTTACGTGGGAATCACACAGGGAAGTGATGCATCCACTCACCAGTATTCACTTTACAATCCAAGCTGTCCAACGCCATGTGAATCATCAGACCTAAACCGACCAAACGTGTTTTGGGAACCACGCTTAGTAAGATATAAACGGCAATAGGTAGCAGGCGATGTAATGGGTGAAAGCCAACGCTACACCGCAAGGGATCGTAGATTGGGTTGGCGAGTAGGTGATCAATATCGACGAGCATGGTCGCCATCATAATAAAATAGGCGAACTTCCAACGTGGTCGGAAGCAGGCCACGGCGACCGCCAAAGGCAGCACAATGTGTAAAAATATGTGGAACATGTGCTGCCTCGTGACAGGTGTTTTTCAATGTTAGCGTACAACCAAGACATTGCACTTGGCGCGGTCTGCAACCTGAGAGCTACAAGAGCCAAGTAAGTGCCGGCTGCCGCGAGCGACCTTGGCACGACAACCGATAACAATCAAATCGGCCTGCCATTGTTCGGCAAAGTGAATAATCTTTTCAGCCCGTTTTCCGGTGACGATACTGACGCTGGGTGTGGTATCAAGGTATTCGGCAGCGAGTTTTGTCAGCTCTTCACGGATATTTTTATTTAATGTCTTTCGTACATCTTGCGGGATATAAGATGCGACCAGTGGTGTACCATAACCGGGTGCCACATTCAGTATGTGTACTTCCGCATCCATATCTTCGACCATGCTCTTGACCACTTTGAGACTTGCTGTAGCGGGGTCAAGTGATGCTAAATCAATGGGAACCAATATTTTTTTAAACATGACAAGCGCTCTTGTTTTGAAGTGTAAACAGTCAATTCATGCTAACAGTTTGAGTTAGATTTTGGCAAAGCAGGGCGGTGGTTGACTGTGTTACCACAACCTGTAATTTACGGATGCCTCTGACAAAGGGCGCTAAAATGATAGTCGCCCTTCGTCAAATATCAAGCCCTTTCGGGGATACTATCAGGGCAATCGCTTGAAAGATTCATACATCTTGCCGCAATAGTTTCTCAAGGAAATCGACCGACCACGCCGCTTTTTTCCGTTTGACCTTCAAGCTT
>PDWI01000700.1_pt1 | contig 54048 bp, 45 predicted proteins | sample 1430891 | NCBI WGS metagenome assembly PDWI01 (sample SAMN01162508, study PRJNA174530) | Oral metagenome, whole genome shotgun sequencing project. | biome: Marine environment; feature: Marine mammal; material: Swab sample of the gingival sulcus; isolation source: swab sample of gingival sulcus... | reverse complement strand
AATTTCTCCCCTAAACTCTCGTTCCCCTTTCATCCCCCTTCAATACTTACCATAACACTGCCATTGGCATTACACAGCTCCTCGGGAAAAGAGGACGGCCGGAACAGTCTTGATCAACAACTTCACATCCAGTCCAAAACTCCAAGTATCAATATATTCTAAATCCATTTCAAGCCACTGGTCAAATGTAAGGTTACTTCTACCTGAAATCTGCCAAATACATGTAATGCCCGGCTGAACCGAAAAGCGTTTCCGCTGCACTCCCCGATCAAACAATTCCACATCCCTCTGTGACATCGGCCTAGGACCAACCAGACTCATTTCACCACGTAAGACATTAATCAGTTGGGGCAGCTCATCAATGGAAGTTTTCCGAATAAACCTCCCAACCTTGGTCACCCTGGGATCATTTGCTATTTTAAAGATTGGACCATCAGCTTCATTTAAATGTTCAATATCTTTGATTCGCTCTTCTGCATCTTCATACATGGACCTGAACTTAATCATAGGAAAGAGATGCTTTCGTAAACCAACACGCTGTTGAACAAAAAACACCGGCCCTTTGGACTCAAGTTTTATCAATACGGCAACAATAATAAACAGTGGCACTAAAAGTGGTAATGCAAGCAAGGTAAGAGAAACATCAAACAATCGCTTTGCCAAAAGTTGCCCGGAATCCTGAGCGACCGTCTCCATGGTCAACAGCGGTATTCCTTTAATTTCAGTCAGACTCATTCTCGCGACATTGACATTAAAAACATCTGCCATGAACCGTAAACGAATCGCTTCTTCCTCGCAGGCCATCACGATCGGCTCAGCATCTGTCAGCAATGATCGGGAAATCGCGACAATAACCTCATCAATGACATTATTTTTCAAACATTCAGGGGTATCTTCAACGGTACCAATTACCGGAATACCGTGAATCTCAGTACCAACAAGCGCTGGATCCGGATCTATGAAACCAACAATTTCGACCCCTAAACTCACCTGTTGCTTTAATACATCAACCAACTGAATGGCGCGTTTCCTTGACCCAACAATGAGAACTCGAAGAGTCTTATCTCCTTTTTTCACCGCCCTTTTATAATTTAAAAAAACAATACAACGGATTGAAAAAAGCAAGCACACCTCTATAGCAGCAAAAAGTAAAATTACAAATCTGTCAACATATTGAATATGAAGAAAAAAAAGTAATGCCAGCAACACACTAACCCCTACGAACACAGCTCGAAATACAGCCCACAACAAGGTGGTTAACGATCTGTTTTTATAAGGAGAATCATATCCGCCGAAATAGGAAAGAGGTACTGTTATTAACACCAGTAGAAGCGGCAGAATAAAGACATGCGATAAAAACTGAAGGCCGGAGTCATCTGGAAACAAGACTTTTCGTAACATAAACGAAAAGAAAAATGCAAAAACAGTAAAAACAGCATCTGCTAAAAACAAACCGTTTTTTGATTCTTTATCATGTATTTCCAAAACAATTTACCTGGTTTGAGTCAACTTTACGCTTAAAATTGAGTAAAAAAACACTCACATCCCCAAACACCACTCCAAACCACCTTATCTTACACTGCGTCAGTTTCTTTATCAAAAACAATAAAGGTATGTGGTATTCAGTTAGAATTTTCTTGTATCTTTAACATAACTTAAAAACACGGGATAGAAAGCCGTTATAAATTCCATGCCAATAGAATGTGCACGTTCTTTATCCATGTTCTTTATCGGCACAAGCACCCTTATAAAAGAGTGTTCACTGGGTTTCCTTTCAAAAACATTAAACAGCGCATTATAAATATTCAAAGACATATTTGGTGACGTTTTGTCATAGGCCTGAAACCAATACATTACCAACATTTGTTCCTCACCATGTCCAGCAACAACCTCTGCATAATTTAATTCATGGTTTGATAACAAAGCTGTTTTTTCTACCAACTTGTTCAATTGCCAACCTTGTCCTGGCATACAAACAAGCGGAGAGTGGGCAGCAGACAACTTTTCAATAGAAAAATAGTACCCTACATACAAATCCAGTACGGTTCCATTTTTTTCATATTTGATCTGGGTCGTATCATCCAGCTCCAATAACTCTACAAGCCAATCGGCTGCCGGCACAGTCTCAAGCGCGTCATACCCCTCAACCAATTGTAACACCTCGGTCAATGGAATTGACTTACCTGCAACCAAGTGATCTTTATTTCGGTATATCAATAAAGAGGTGACCAACAAAATAACAACTAAAAAAATCAGTTGCTTATTTTTCGCATTTCCCATGATTCAAGCACTCTTTGAAAGGTAAAAAGAAGTAAAAGACCTAACCCAAACAGCAACAAGCCTGCAATAGTATGAGGATTCCCTGTTGTTATATCAACCTTGTAAAAGTGATAAACTAAAATCATACTTGACACCCTGACTATATTGACAACAAGTGCAACGGGGATAGAGAAAAGAAAAAGAAAGATTTTGGATCTTTTCCAAAAAAGGGTGAAATATCCAATAATCAAGGACAAGGTCGTCATAGAAATCAGGGATCGAATACCGCTACAGGCATCAACAACCTGGAACGACTTTCCCTCGACATGCAGCACATTACCCTCACGCAACATCGGAATCGAAAATGCCCGGATAATTGCTTCACCGATTTGGGAGACATACAGTTGTAGTTGGGCAGTAATCGCTGTCAACAATTGCTCCGGAACTGGAATAATCATGACAACAAGAAGTAAGGGAGTCACAAAATAGGGCAAGCTTCCAAAACCACCAATATATACCATCGCGCTAAAAACAAACAATACGACAGAGACAAACAAAAAAGTTGGAACCCCTACCTGAGAAGCAATATAATAAAAACAAAGACTTAGAACAACTAATGCGCCCCCCAAAATACTCGAACCTTCTCTTTCCTGCAAAATGCTACGTTTCTGCCAGACGATATAGAAAATGATAGGCACCACAAAAAACGCATGAGTATAATCTTCAGAATTTTCCCATTTATAAAACAGCATCTCAAAAGCGGGATAAAAACAGATGACAAAACAACCCAGTAAAACTATTGGTAATACATATGCTTTTACATGTTGCATGATTAGTGTATCTGTTAAAGGTTAAATATCTTTCCAAAAGACCGGAACAAACCAGCACCTCATCTTATCATATCAACCTGCAGTAGAGCAGAATACCTCAACTTAAATAATATCTAGCTTGCAAGCTGGAAACAACTCATAGTTCTTAGAGAACCAAACATTCCGGCAACAAACACAATTACGGCACCTTTTCTTTTAACTCCTGACTAAGCTGTTCAGCCAACTACCACCGAACCAAAGGTTTTTTCCAGGAGAGCGAAAAGAAAACCCGGTGGTCATCATAATCATCCTGATCCTGCTCGGCATCGAGCTTGGTGTAGCTATAGTTGATAGCAGCTGAGTAATATCGAGCAAAAGAATAGTTAAGCCCAAGCCCACCAGTATAATTATGTTCTTCAAACTCACCTTTTTCATACCGGTAAGCCAAGCTGGCATTACCAGACACGTTTTCAAACAAACGATATTGTCCAGACAACTGAGTGCCCAGATACTCCAGAACCCCCTTCTTATCGTCTCCAGAAAAGTTGTCTACGTCATACCCCTTGTCAAAAGTAAGACGAACACCACCAGTCTCTGTACTATAGTCGTAATTTAGAGAGCCTGCCCAATCCCAAGTGCTGGAATCTTTGTTTACCTTTTCATATGAAGGACCAATGCTGAGGCTTATTTTCGTCCTTTTCGATACATCTTGGTTCCAACCCAACTGTAATTGATGTCCATCACTATCATTTTGTGTCGCCTCATCATATCTCACCCCAACATATCCATAGGTCAGATAAAAAGTACTTCGTCGGGTAAAAGCGCTCTCGATACTTACATCAGCACGATACTCCCTTACATCATTGGAAAACTGATTCACCTCTTCCTCTGAACCAGCCACCTGCTTGTCAGATTTTTTTCCTTCGGCTATTTGTGATATCTGACTGTCATACAAATCGTATTCGCCACGCACAAAACTTAATGTTGTATCAACCCCCCAGGTACTATCAAACCTGTATTTATTGGTTACAAAAACTTCATACCGGTCATAACTCTTATAACTGGTCACTACTGAATCATCATTTCTAAGCAGGTGATACTTGGCTCCGAGACCTCCCTCCCTGCCTTCACCGTATGTATAAACCAGGTCACCTTCCAGTCTGTTGTTTTTGTACCTCTGGCGCCCAAGATCTGCGGATAATGCTATATCTCGACTTTGAGCAACAGATCTCTCATTGGTTTTATGAAAATAGTCGCTGCGTATAAAGGAGTCCGAGATGTTGGCACTCAAATTCTTTGAAATCTTTTTCTTCCCTTTAACCAGAAGATTCGCGTCCCAATCTTTTTCTGAATTGACCAAATCATATTTAAAAGACGGCCTCAATTCTATCTCAAAAAAATCATTTGCCGCCTCTGTCATATAATGCAGAAAAGGAGTTACACTCACCTTTCTGTAATCCTCGACGTCTTCTCTTTCTTCAATTGCTTCTTTTTTATCAACCTGTCCTTTCTTATCGACTTGTTTATCGTTGTCGACTTCACTATATTGCCGGCGGTTGATATCTAAGGCCAAGCTTCCTCCAGAAGTTAACTGATTCGTTCTGGCCTGAACAACAACCGGAAGCCCCATAACCACCGAAAAAACCAATACTATACTCGACAATCTACCTGGAATAACAGACATAAATTCTCCTTAACGAACAATGATGTAATCACCAGATTGTATTAAAACATTTTTTTCCAGTTCTTCCCCTGACAAAAAATCATCATAATCAAATTCAAGAGTATTATCCTTAAACAGCGCCCTTTCGTTTTCGCCAATTTTTTCCCTTACTACAGTAACTTTTTTCCCTGCCCATTCAGCAAACCCTCCAGATCTTGCAATAACCTGAACGAGTCGCATTGGGTAGTCAAGAAAGAACACGCCAGGTTGCCTGATCTCTCCCATCACAGTGTATCGAAGACTGTTGCTTTGAACCAGAGTTGTAGTGACAATTGGGTCTTTGTAAAAAACCTCATAGAGTTTTTTCAAATAGTTTGCGAGTTGGGTCAACGTAAGCCCAACCACCTCAACATCACCAATATCTTTCAGCGATATGCGGCCATCCATCATCACCCTGATACCAATAGGGGGAATTCTCAATTGATCCGACCCCTTTTCTCCTCTGGCAACGCCGGCAATACTTGAGGCTGCCATGTCCCCTTCCTCAAAAATACTCACAGTGAGTACATCACCGTGCCCTATAACGTATTCCGCTTGATTCTGTAAAGAAGCTCCTTGCTTCCCGAGGATTTGACTGAGAACTTTTTGTTTTTTTGCAACCGACAAATTAATAGACGGATCTGCAGATTGTGCAGCAAAAGAGTTTCCAGCAAACATAAAGAGAAATAACACCAGCATTAGTTGATATGATATTTTTCCCAATTTGTCCTCCTTGTAACATGTGATAATATTGCTAGCGAGCCTTTTATAACCCAACATCAATACGAGTAAAAAATAAAGCCAACCCCCTTTGAAACTGTCATTTCTTGAACAAAGGTTTTTCATTATACACAGACAAAGCCACTTTACAAATCTTTCTTCATATTCTATTATTTTTTTTGTGATATATCTTCACTCCTTATCAACATTATCATGTAAAAGGTTATAAAATGCATAATCATACAATTAAACGTTTTCTGAAACTGGCAGCGTTGTTTTTTTTAATTCTTACGTCCTGTAGTTCTGCGGAGGAAGAAAAGCAGAAGCTGTATCAAGAAGCACTCGGATTAATCGAAAGTGGGCAAACAAATGCCGCCATACTTAATCTCAGAAGTGCAATTCAACTTGATGCTAAATTTGAACCCGCAAGATATCAACTCGGTCTACTTTATCTTGAAAATAAGGACCCTCAAAAAGCCTTTGGTGAGTTTTTACGAGCAGCGGATCTCAATCCTGAAAATATAGACGCAAACTTAAAGGTTGCTGAATTCTATTTTATGGGGAGAAAAAAAGAAGAATCGAGAAAATACCTGCAAAAAGTTCTGGACATAGACGGAAAACATGTAAGAGCCCTCTCTCTTCTGGCCGCTCTTGAGCTTACAGATAAAAAACCTGACCAAACCCTGGAAATTTTAGAAAGCCTTGGGGAAGAAACAAGCAATAAGGCAAATTTGCAAATGCTTAAAGGCCAAGCACTGCTCGCCAAAGAAGAAACAGAAGAAGCAGAGAAAGCCTTCCGTAATGCGATCAATGCTGATAAGAAAAATTTAACACATTACAAAATGCTGCTGGGCTATTATGAACGGAAACAAGACAAAGAGCAAACCAAAATATTATTGGATGAAATGCGGCAAAATTTTCCTGACAATACCGAAATAAATCTCTTGTTTGCCGGATATTACAAAGCAGAACGGAAATGGGAAAAAGTTGAAAAGGAATTATTGAATGCTGTCAAATTGCAGCCAGAAAACGAGCGGCTCAGACTCATATTGGCAAAATATTACGCCTCATTTGCAACCCAAGAAAAAGCGATTGAAACCCTTAAAAAAGCCAGCCAGGAAATAACAGACAATAAAAATATCCTGGCAGAGTTAGGTTCAATGTATTTTGACAATAAAAATTTTGAAGAGTTTGAGAAAATTGCCGCACAATTAAAAGACAAGGATCCCGAACATCAAGCACTCAAACTATTCGAAGCTCGCAAGATGCAAAAGGATGGTGCGGTGAAAGAAAGTATCTCCTTGCTACAGCAACTGAACACTGATTATCCAAACTGGGCAGAGCCATATTTTTATCTTGCCCTTGCCCACTTCAGTCAAAAAGAAATGGATCTTGCCCGGCTCGAGGTCAATAATGCCATTCAAAAAAACAGGAAAAATGCCAAAGCACACACCTTGCTGGCTCAAATCCTACTGACAGAGAAGAACTATGATGATGCAATTAAAGAGGCATCGATTGCTCTGAGGCTTAATAATAAAAACCTCCGTGCCATGATTATTTTAAGCCGTGCCCTCATCGGAGCTAAAAAAAGTGATGAGGCCCTCAAAATTCTTACGCAAATCAATGAACAGTTGCCAGAAAATAAAGAAGTTATATTTAATCTTGCCAATGCATTTATAAATTCTGGAGACAAAGAGGCAGGAACGAATCTCCTTGAGGATTTACTTGAATTTGCTCCGGGTAATCCTCAGCTCATACTCATGCTTATGAACCTCAAACATAAAGGGAATATACCTGAAGCAGAAAAATTTGTTCGTGAACAAATAAAAAAAGCGCCCAACGATGCTCGCCCCTATATTGTCCTTGGCAGTCTACTGAAAAGACAGGGGAAAAGAGCAGAATCACTTGAAACGTACAAAAAGGCGCAAGCTCTTAATCCCAATATTGCGGAGGCTTATTTTGCAATTGCCAGCATTTTAAAAGCAGAGGGTAAAACAGAGGAAGCAATTCAAGAGTACCAAAAAATAATTGAGAAAAAAACAGATTCAATTCCTGGTCATATGGGACTTGCCGTTCTTATGGAATCAAAAGGCAATATTGAACAGGCTAAAAAGCATTACCAGAAAGTTCTGGAACTTGATAAAAATTACCCACCTGCAGCAAATAATCTTGCATGGATAATCGCCTCAGAGCCTGACGGAGATCTTGGGAAAGCATTATTATTGGCCATGACAGCCAAGAAAGCATCTCCAGAAGATCCAAATATTGCGGATACCCTTGGCTGGATCTACTTGAAACGAGGTTCCAACGAACTTGCAATTGCTCAGTTTGAGTTAGCTTTGCAAAACAAAAAAAATAATCCGGCTATTTTATATCATCTGGCAATGGCTCAGAATGCCAAAGGAGATACCCAGAAAGCGCTTGCCTCGTTAAAGCAATGCCTCGAGATAAAGGAGACTTTTCCGGATCGTAAAAATGCGGAAAAGCTATTTAATCAGCTAAAAACTGCACAATAATTTTGATATTTACGTTTGCCGTGTTTCGCTATCAGTTCTCCCGCCATTTCCACCAGTTTAGTTTCTGATCCTGGAGAAATGGCGGAGAACAGGTCTGTTTATTTCAAAACTTCTGTACTGCTTCTGTATTGCCACGTCTTATCACAAATTTTCAGTGGCTCTGTCAACCAGCAAAAAGACAGAAAACTGTCCCCAAGCAACTACAAAATAGATAAGCATACGTCCGAAGGTATCTTCTGTTTGCCCTTCTGTTAAAAGCGACTCCCTTCTCCCAGATAACGCCCCACAAGACTCGTCTGTACACAGAACTGGACAAAAAAAGCAGGATATTTCTCGTTTATTCGTATAAACACATAAATTTTTCTTGAGGGCAGAACATAAGAAGGACATAAATCCATTCGCTGAAGAGTTAAGCAATATCAATTGAAGCCGATATCTCAACTCCTCTGGTTTGACCTTTAATGCTTTATTAGAAAAACAGCAATCCAGAGACAACTTACCAGCCGCATCCACAAGAAGATTATCCTGAATTACCACTCTCTGAGATCCAGTCTCTGATAAGAAGAAACCTTGTCTGTTTCCCGCCAATCATACTTGATGAGTTTTGCAAGTATTCACACAACAAGATCCGACAAAATCAAACCAGAATAGGTCAGATAGGAGGTTGAGGTACACGTAAGAAAAAGCTAATAATATTCCTGACAAAGGTGTTCCTGATCCTTTATTATATTTTTTTCAAAATAATTCAGGGAATAGTCATTAAAAACAACACCAATTATTTTTTCCTGCCCTATTAAATCAACTATCTTTTTTACCTGAGCTCTTCCTGATTTATTTTGTCGCACAACTAAAATCACTCCGTCAACATGTTCAGAAAGCACCGTTGATTCTGCTGCAACAAGAACTGGCGGGGTATCAAAAAGAATAATCCGATCATCATACCTCATGGACAGCTCTTCTACAACTCTCCCCATTTTAACAGAACTAAGCAGTTCCGCAGGATTAACAGGAGCAACACCTCCAGGCAGTATTGATAATTTTTTTATTGATGTTTTTTTTATAAGTTGCTCAAGTCCCACACTATCTCTAAGGAAATTCACCAACCCGTTCTCTCCAGGCAAACCAAAAAGTCTCGCCTGACTTGGTGTCCTGAGATCACAATCAACCAGTAAACAGTATTGATCAAGACCTTGAGCAAAAGATATTCCCAGATTTGCAGAAACAAAGCTTTTCCCCTCATCCGGAGTTGCTGAGGTTATCATAATTGTTTTCGGATGCTCTAAGCCATCGGCATGATACAAAATTCGGGACCGTAGTTTTTTGAACATCTCAGACATAACAGGCTCGTTATTAACCGCCCTTAACAATCTCTCATCCCATTTACTACTCAAGTTTTTTTGAGAATGGGAAACTGTTAAAGTTGGCTTTACAGACTCTTTTTTAACAACCTCCTCATCCGGGACAGGCGGCTGGTTTTCAGCCATTTTCACTTCTTTTTTACTTCTCCCTTTTTCCAGACCATCAACATAGCCGGCCTTATCCAAGGCTTCTGAAAGACGTCCCATAACACTCCCGTTTTTTATAACACTTCACAATATCAATACAAACACAGGGGACCCTCAAACCACAGCCCCCTTAGACAGTAACTTTTTGGTAATTGCAGACAAATAGAATACCATTGATCAAAACGACTAAAAAAAATTTCGAAAACGTTTCCAAACCGTTTTTTTAGGAGGATCCGTTGGTTCCGAAACCGAAAGGGCATCTTCATTTTCAAGCAAAATCCCTTTTACACTTCGTTTAATATTCTTTCGGGTTATTTTCTGTTGCTCATGAGTAAAGCCATCAATTAAAGCATTATCACATACAATATTTATTAGTCTTGGATTGCCCTGGGTAACCTTATACACCTCTTTCACAGCATCCTTGGCAAAAATAGCAGTATTGGCAGCTCCCGCATTCTGTAATCGAAATGAAATATATTGTGCAGTGTCTTCCTCAGCCAAGGCAGTCAACGTGTAACTCACACCAATTCTCTGTCTGAGCGGCAACAATTGTGGATGCTTCAAAAGTGTTGTCACCTCGGGCTGACCAACTAAAAAAATGCCAATGGTGTTGGAGTCAGATGCTTCATTTGACAGCAGCCTTACTTCCTCCAACAATTCCACAGAAAATGCCTGAGCCTCATCTATGATGATCAACAATTTTTCACCTTTCTGAGCAAGATCATCCAGCAATACAGACAACTTCAATAAAAATCGTGCCTTATTCCCATCATGCTCGATATTAAGCTTCTGCCCCAGAAAAAAATAAAATTCATCCCTTGTTAATCTAGGGTTATTGAGCAAGCAGACATGAATTTGATCATCAATCATTTGCAGCAATCCATTCAGTATGGTTGTCTTACCTGTTCCGACACCACCAACCAAAAGAACAAACGATTTATCGGCGATCACTCCATACCTTAGTATTGCCAACCCTTCCTTATGCGTTTCACTCAGATATAACAAGTCGCCCCTAGGCGAAAGCTCGAAAGGTTTTTCTTCTAATGCATAAAATTGCTCGTACATTGTTCCCAGATATATTCTAGATAAAATTTTATCCTTTAATTAAAAAACGATCCTGCCGATACGCCCAAAATATACAATTGCCCCGACAATTAATCCAGCCCAGCAAATGAGGATAAAAGCCTTAAACCTCATGACATTTTTCTCTTTTCGTACTTCATGCTCGAGCTTCAATTGTGGAACGGTACAAATAACTTCTATATTTGTAATCTCTTCGAGGTGGTCAGGATCTCGAAAGGTCAGATTGAGGAAATTTAACATCATTGCAAAACATCCACCCAAACCAAAACCACCAAGGATTGCAACAGCCATCACCTTTTTAAAACTTGGTTTAATCGGCTTAGTCGGGCGCCTTGCAGGGTCTTCAATCTTGAACTGACTGCCTTTTTGCTTTCGTTCCAAATTCAAGGCCGATCTTGCCTGAAGATTTTGTGCCACTAAAAAGTCATAGCGTCTCTTAAATTGCTCATACTCTCGAGTAAGAGCCGTCCACTCTGCCTCACATACTGGAGCAGCTTCAATCCATTTTCTATGCTGTTCAACCGACTTGCTAAGAGATTTTTTCTCTTCTTGAAGCTCCTTGATATCAAGATTAATCCCTTTTAACTGTAGTTCAAGATCGAAAAGAACCTGATTAAACCCTTTCTTTTTCTTACCACCCGAAGCAGTCCCAGCATTTTGCACATTTTGCTCATACTCTTTTATTTTTTTCTTTAATTTTTTGATTTTTGGATGGTCTGCCGTATATCTCTGTTTCAACAACTCAAGGCTTTTCCTGGCATTTTCAACTTCTATCTCAACAATTTCTTCACTTGTCAAATTTTTAACCGACGACAGATCCACAGGTTGCTGCTTTTCCTTTGTCTGTTTCTGATAGGTTACAAGCTGCTCACGAATCAAGACTTTGGTTCGATCCAATTCCTGTATAGAACTTTGTACCTTTTGGTATTGCTGCTGTAACGCAATCATTCTTGAAATATTAGTGGCTCTCTGCTCCGGCATTTCATTGTAATGCTCAAGTTTATAATCTCGCATGACAGCTTCTTTCTCATCAAGCATTTTTTTTGTCATATCAAGCTCATCTTGAGTATAATCAGAAACTTCTGAAGCTCTTTCCTGTCGATACTTCAAGTTCTCTTCAATAAATTTTGATGAAAGAGCATTCGTAATCCGAACAACCTTCCGAGGATCTGCTCCCATGAATGTGATGGTAAAGGTATCACCTTCCCTTGACGTTATAATGCGGATATTCCTTCGCATTAACTCAACAATATCTTCCATGGGAAATTTTTGTCTTTCTTTCAGGTAGAGTTGTTGATCAAGGATGATTTTTTCAAGGTTCCCTCTACTCTTAACAATCTGGCTGGTCGTAGAAACCATATCATTAAACTTCGATCCCACAAAGCTAGACTGTTTATCAGGATTAATTTCTTGCTGCTGGAAACTGAGTAAAGCCGAACTCTCATATATTTTGGGTTGTAAAAGATAAAAAACCAAACCCATCGAGATCCCCAAAAAACCATAAACCACTATGAGCAGTTTGTATCGATCAAAAACATCTAAAACGACGCGCAATTGTTGTAAATTTTGGTTTTCCATAAAAATCTATAAATCATTTAAAATTCAAAAATTTACTTTAAACTCCACCAACGATTTAACTGTATAAAAAAAAAGCTGTTTTTTCAAACAATGTTTCAGCATTCACCATGCCAACCTGCGGCAAACTCCGCTGATGGCAAAAGACAACAACATATCCTCTTAATTTTACCACATCCATATAAAAAAGCTCACAATAGAACTCTCTTTTGCCATCAAAAGTAACAAATAAACATCACTAGCAGCATACAATTTCAGATTTTTTTCCAGAAAAATAGAATTTTATTGATTTACCGATTGTTTTAATAGCAAAACATGATAGAATTAGGATAGTATTTTTAATACATTCTGGGAACGATTATAAGCCTTCGCACATGATGAGCAACGACTATGCAATACGACGCAAAAAGATTATCTGTGAACCAGCGAACCTTGCTGGACACTCTACCTGAGATAGTGCTTTTGGTTCATACTGACGGCATCATTGAGTATATGAACCCGTATGCTGTTGAGTTTTTTTCCGAGCACGGAAAAGACATCAAAAAAGAGCAGCTAGAAAAACAGCTTGATGAAATTCTCAAGATAATTTTTAAGAAGAAGTCGAAAAACACTGTTGTAGACTGCAACATAAACCAACATTCTTTTCAGTGTTACCTTGCCCCATTCACTGGCTACAACGGAGACAACCTGCACTGGCTGGTACTGAAACATGGTTTTTTAAAAAAACCGATCACCAAAACCCCTATAGCGCGCAAAACAAATTGTGATGAAATTGTCGGTTCCAGCTCAATAATGCAGGAACTCAAGGATTTTGTCCAACGGGTTAGCAAGACCGATGCCCCAGCGCTTATTACCGGCGAATCTGGCACAGGCAAAGAGTTAATAGCGAATTTGCTATACTCAAGCAGCGAGAGAGCCGACAAACCTTTTTTAACTATCAACTGCAATGCGCTCAACGATTCAATACTGGAAAGTGAATTGTTTGGCTATGAGAAAGGGGCTTTTTCAGGTGCTTTTACCCAAAAGAAAGGAATGTTCGAATCCGTTGACGGAGGGACAATTTTTCTAGATGAAATTGGAGATATCTCTGCCAAAATGCAGGCAGTCCTCTTAAGAGTCATACAACACGGCGAAATAATACGAGTCGGAGGTAATACCCCGATAAAGGTGGATGTGAGAATCATTGCCGCCACCAACAAAGACTTGTCCATTGAGGTTCACAAGGGAAGGTTCAGACTGGATCTTTTCTATCGTCTCAACATCATCAACATCAACCCGCCTCCTCTTCGCAAAAGGGGAGATGATATCATAGAACTCGCAGATTATTTCATAAAAAAATACAATACTATTTTTGAACGAGATATCTCCTACAATGCCAAACATTTAAAAACCAAGCTTATGAATTACAACTGGCCCGGCAATGTGAGAGAGTTGGAGAATGTTATACAACGAGCAATATTGATTAACACCTCAGGAACCTTGGATAGCGACTCAATAATCTTTGACATGCAAATCAATCACAGTGACAATCCCGAACCGTTGGATTCGTATATCAAACAATTCAAAGATGCACCGTTAAAAGGAATCGTCGAGCAAATTGAAAAAGAAGTTATTATCGACAAGCTGAAAAGAAACAACGGGAATGTTACCACTGCGGCAGAACAACTGGATATCAGCAAGGCTGCCCTATACGAAAAAATGAAACGCCACGCCATTTCAGCAAAAAGCCTACGCTGGACATAACCTGCACAATCTATGGCTAAAAAAAAAGCTCTATGGATTCCAAAGATTCCATAGAGCCTGTCTTGCTACTCCAGTTTTTTCTCACCAAAAATTACTTCTTGCGAGAGAATCTCCTGCCTGCTAAACCGACAATACCAGCACCAAAAAGCAACATAGTTCCAGGCTCTGGCACGGGCGTTGTCCCTGCGCCCATAAGATTATCATTACCACAACTCATGGTAAAGTGACTTATAAAACTTTGATTTCCACCCAAAAAGGAGAGATCAAAGCCGGTAATAGCATAATGAAAGCCTCCTTCAAAATCGGTAGCAACACCCTCGAGGAAGGAAAAAGTGCCCCCCCAACCAGTCATAAGAGTTCCACCACTTTTGTATTTGTATGGAGAAGAACTATCAACATTGGTCGGCAGATCAAGCTCAACTACGCCATCCAACCGCACAACTTGATATGTGCTGTTTGAAAAATCCAAATCCAACACATATTCATACCCATAGTTTCCACCAACACAACCATCTGTACTCAAGAAAATATCACCAGAGCTTGTACTGCCGTAACCGTCGGCAAAATCATACCCTCCTACCAGTCCCAACTCGCTGCCTTCCAGGAAAAAACCTTCCAGATCCCATGCCTGACTCCTGGCTGTTCCGGGCTCGGTTTCCTGATCTTCTCCGGCCTGTCCAATTCCTGTATAGCCAACAGTACTTGCATTACCTACAACACTACTGCTTTCACTCTCATCAGAGATTGTTATATTTGCCGCAGCTCCCGCCCCGGTAAAACTCATCGCCGATGCCAAAGAAACAACTGCAAGACTGAGCAATGTAGCAGTTCCAAGAACAACAACTGTTTTATAAGATTTATTCATAATTATCCCCCCCATGTTATCATTAAGTTTATAAAGCCTTTACGCATCGGAAAGACGCGCCCTATCAATTTACATGCAAGATTTACTCCAGAAAAGATAAAAACATTCCTCTAATAAAAACAGGTGGTTACTATACGCATCATTTTCTTTCTATCATCATCCATCCACTCTTTCTTCAACTTTACAAGACATTTTTCTGGAAAACTGTCTTTTTTCGAAACAATCCCTGAGAAAAATTTCTTCTCTCCCCCGTCCAAATTGCTTGTTTTTTTATCAAATTCGTCCATACTGTTTGCAACCAGCACCCAAACAGTCAGATCGATCCATACCGCACTTTAAGAACAGCAACATATGAACGAACTGTACGCAAAAATAAAAAACTGCAAAAACTGTCAACTTCACCAAACCAGAATGCATCCAATTATTGGTGAGGGAAACCATAAGGCAAAAATTGTCTTGATAGGGGAAGCCCCAGGAAAAAATGAAGACCGCATTGGAAGACCATTTGTCGGAAAATCTGGTCAACTCCTTGATAAAATACTTACCGTCAGCGGATTCAGCAGACAGGAGAGTGTTTTTCTCACCAATATCGTCAGATGCAGACCGCCTGGCAACAGAACTCCGACTGAAACGGAAATAAAGGCCTGCATCCCATACCTTCACCAACAAATACAGCTTATTGATCCAGCAATCATCATCACCCTTGGCGCCACAGCAATTAAATGTTTGCTAAACGACACAACCATTAAAATAACCAAAACCCGGGGCAACTGGATCAACTGGCAGAACAAGCTGGTTATGCCAACCTATCACCCCGCCGCCTTGCTTCGAAACCCAAAACTCAAACGGGAAACATGGGAAGATTTCAAACAAGTCATCACTAAATATCGGCAATTAGTCGATAAGAACCATCATTCTGATTTTTTCTAAAACAGATCTTCTCAGGTCACAACAAATAAAAAAAAGCCACCCTCATTCATTAATGAGGGTGGCTTTTATGTCTATGGCACGCCAACCAGGATTCGAACCTGGGACCTACGGCTTAGCTTACCACTTCGGATTTCCCCGCCTTGCCTGATGACAAGTTCGTGGTCTGGACTATCCCTTCATCATATCCAGCAACCTTGCTGAACGTAGATGCCAACCATCTAGTCTCTACACCTTCCCACCATTCCTGATGGGCTTGGCTCGGGATTGCCATTCTGCCAACTGGCAGTGAAGGTTTCCCCGAATTTGGCTGGTTCTACTCCTGAGGTTTCCCCCAAGGCACTCCTTTTGAAGGCCGTTGCTCTATCCAGCTGAGCTATTGGCGCACACCGTTTGGGCACAAATTTCAGAGACGACACTATACTCAAACAGATTTAAAAATCAACTCCAATTTACCACACATAAAGGATTATGTCTAATTTCCTTTACAATCATTTTACTGCGGCACATGACTTTTTCCCTCAAGTCTTTTCCAGACAGGCCCGTTTGGTGTATCAATGATGATTATGCCAAGCTTTACCAGTTGCTCCCGCGCTTCATCGGCGACCTTCCAGTCTTTACAAATCCGAGCCTCTTCACGAAGCTGAATCAACCTGCTTGCTTCGACACTCAACTGAAATCCTTTTAAATGCATTACCTGCAAGACATCATCAATTTTTGCCAGACTCTCAAGCACATAATCTTTCTGCTCAAAATCAAGATTGTTCACCTGAAGCACCGGCTGCATTTTCTTTATAAAGGTATTAAAAGCGCTGAGCCCCTTTGACACATTAAGATCATCATCCATAGCTTCAAAAAAGGCCTCTTCCATATTCGACACATAGGCGGCTACCTCAGGATGCGGCTTGCCACCCTTAGGAAGACAGAGCAGCTTACAGGTAAAATCGTCTATTCTACGCAAGGTCGTTTTGATGCTTTTCAATCGCCTGAAGTTAAAATTAATCGGTTTTCGATAATGCACAGACAGTAACAAAAACCGCAATTCCCTGGCAGTAAATCCGGCGTTAATAACATCCTGCAAGGTGATGACGTTATCATTTTCAGCGGCCATCATCTTGCCATCAACCATCAGCAACTCCGAATGGAGCCAATAATTGGCAAGAGGCTTACCGGTCAGACTTTCAGCGATGGCAATCTCATTTTCGTGATGCGGGAACAACAGATTCCTGCTTGCAGTATGAATATCCATGGTCTCGCCAAGCAGATTTGTCGCCATTGCCGAACACTCAATATGCCAACCTGGACGAACATTCCCCCAATCTGTCTCGAAAAAGATGCCCTTTTTGAGTTCGGCCAGGGTTGAACGCTTAAGCAAGGTAAAATCTCTGGGATTATCCTTTTCATAGTCATCAAGATCAACGGTCTTGCCAAGCTGTATCTTACCAAGATCAACCCCCGACAACTTACCATAATTCTTAAACTTCGATATCCCAAAATAGATTGAGCCATGTTTTTCATAGGCATACCCTTTGTGCAAAAGGGCATGCGCCATGTCAATCATACCATCAACATTTTCAGAAGCCCTGGGATACCCCGTTGCCCGCTTGATCCGCAGCAAATCCATATCCCGCATAAAATCATCAATGTACCCTTGAGTAAATTCCTCAAGAGATTTTCCCGCCTCTTCTGCCCCGCGAATAGTATTATCGTCAAGGTCGGTGAAATTCATATACTTTCTCACCACCAGTCCTTTTGCCTCAAGATATCTGGTGATAAGATCCGAAACCACAAACCTTCGACATAAAGAGAGATTAGCTGGCTCATACGCGGTAGGTCCACAGGCATAGATGGTAACCTCTCCTTCCCGCTGAGGCTTGAAAACCTGTTTTTTCTTGACCATGGTATTATAAAAACGTAACTGACTTTTTCTGGTCGTATCTTCCACTTCTTCGGTAAAAAGAGGCGTACTGAGATATCTCTCTCCACCATCAGGCAAAATAACCACCACCAGTCCTTCGCCAAGGTCGCCCACATAGTCAAGGGCGGCTGACATGGCTGCCCCGCCACTCATACCAACCAGCAGACCTTCCTTTCTCGCCAGCTTTCGTGCAGTCTCAAAAGCCGCCTCATCTTCAACATTAACAATCTTACTGGGCTGTTTTTTATTAAATATCCCCGGCTTATAGGACTCTTTCATGTTCTTGAGTCCTTGAATCTTGTGACCAAGATATGGCTCAACCGCAATGACCTCAACCTGTGGGTGATGATCCTTAAAGTATTTTGACAACCCCATTACCGTCCCAGAAGTTCCCAAGGTAGCAACAACGTGGGTCACCCTGCCTGCTGTCTGTTCCCAAATCTCAGGTCCGGTTGCATAATAATGGGTCTTCCAGTTTGCATCATTATTGTATTGATCGGTCAGAAAATAACGGTCGGGAAATTCACGGACAAGGGCATAGGATTTTTCTATTGCCCCATCGGTTGCTTTTTTGGCAGGAGTCAGAATAATTTCGGCACCGTACGCCTGCATAATCTTTCTACGTTCAACAGAAGCTGATTCGGGCATAATCAGCTGACAACGATACCCCTTTGCCGCACATACCATGGCAAGCCCAATACCAGTATTTCCGCTGGTTGCTTCAAGAACAATCTTATCTTTGGTGAGCTCGCCACTCCTCTCCCCGGCTTCAACCATCGAAAGGGCCACCCTCTCCTTTACCGACCCACCCGGATTAGCAGCTTCGAGCTTACCATAGACCTCCACATGTTCATTTCGCACTAAACGGTTAATTTTAACAAGCGGAGTGGCTCCGACAGCTTCCAGAACATTTTTATACATCATAATGAAACGAAATAGTTACAGTCGATTACAGGCGTGACAAAGATACCAAAATTGCACCAGCGCCTTTCTTGAATCCTCGTCTTTTATGGCTGCAGCAATTTTTTCAAACTCCTGGATATCTTCTTCTGGCGGCGGAATAAACTTTACAGCCGGCGTATGTTCCTGCTTCTTTTGTTGTTCACTCCTTAAAACCAGCCGGATATCAGAAAGAGGATCATCTGAGAGGAACTCGTTACATGCCTGCAATATTTCAATTTTTTGATATTGAAACTGCTGCATCCAGGCAGAGTTTTCCACCTCTATCCACAAGACATTCTGCACAATTTTTAACGGAGAGGCAAATGCTGCCACATCGTGGTCAACAATCTTGTTCCAATGAATAAACAAGGAATGTTGCTCTAAATTTTTCTGCCAGCCGTTCTCTCTTGCAAACTCCGGGAGCAACTCTGACAGAGATCTTGCACCATCTTTGGGGTCAAAAAAACTCATACTTTTCCACAAAACTTTTTATAGCAAAAAAAACTTTGTCCTCTCGTTTATCAATGTATATTCTTGCTTCTTTTTTTTCATCAAAAAAAAATCCCCCAAGCTCTTCAGCATGGGGGATCAAATACTGTCAGACTTTTATCGAATTTAATAGACAAACAAATACTCTTTAAGCTCCCATTCGGTAACCTGGCTCTTATAGGCATCCCACTCCTTTTCCTTGGCCTGGACATACTTTCTGAAAATGTGCGGACCGAGTGTTTCCTGGGCAATAGGGCTTGCCTTAAGTTCGTTCACCGCCTCTTTAAGATTTGCCGGCATTACCACAATCTCCTCTGCAGCCATTTGCTCAGCGGTCATTTCATAAATATCTTCATTGATTGCCGGAGCAGGCTTAAGATTATTTTTCACCCCATCAAGTCCCGCATTGAGCATCATGGCAAGAGCCAGATACGGATTACAGGCAGGATCTGGACAGCGAAGTTCGGTTCGGGTAGACAGCCCACGAGAAGCTGGAATACGAACCAGGGCGGACCGATTCGATGCAGACCAGGAGCAGTAAACCGGTGCCTCATAGCCGGGGACAAGCCGCTTGTATGAATTAACAAGGGGATTGGTCACGGCAGAGATACCACGGGCATTTTTCAGCAATCCGGCGATATAGGAGTAGGCAATTTCAGAGAGTTGAATTTCATCACTTTCATCGAAAAAAGCGTTGGTCCCGTCAAGGTTAAACAGCGACTGATTGGTGTGCATACCAGAGCCGGTTACCCCAAAGATCGGCTTTGGCATAAAGGTCGCGTGCAAATTATATTTTGCAGCAATCGTTTTAACCACCCACTTAAATGTAACAGTATTATCAGCAGCAGTCAGGGCGTCTGCATATTTAAAGTTAATTTCATGCTGACCTTCAGCCACTTCATGATGAGACGCTTCAATTTCAAAGCCCATTTCTTCAAGGGTTTCAATAATTTCGCGGCGACAATCATTGCCTGTGTCTTCCGGATCCAAAGAAAAATAGCCGGCCACATCATTGGTAATGGTGGTTGGCAAACCATTTTCATCTTTTTCAAACAGGAAAAATTCGGCTTCTGTTCCGACATTCATAGTGTATCCCATCGCCTTCGCCTCAGCCAAAACCCGTTTCAGATTTACACGCGGGCAACCCTCAAAAGGCGAATGATCAGATTTATGGACATCACAAATGATACGCGCCGCTTTTTTCCCGTCCTTGTTCCTCCACGGAAGAACGGTAAAGCTGTTATAGTCAGGCTTGAGATACATGTCAGATTCATTGATACGAACAAAACCGTCAATTGAAGAGCCATCAAACATGATATTTCCATCAAGCGCTTTCTCTATCTGGCTTAACGGCAGGGCAACATTCTTCATAAAGCCAAAGATATCAACAAATTGTAATCGGAAGAAACCTATATTTTCCTCTTCAATGGTTCTCATAATGTCGTCTCTGGTCATCTCATATCTCCTTTTCTGGTTAGTTTTCCCCTGCTTCCCGCGCACACAAACAAGCATATAAAAAAGAGAGGAACAAATTCCTCCCATCGGTTTAATACTTCATCCCTGATTCTTGATGTCCAAAAAGATTTACTCGCATTTATGAAATCAAAAAACAAGGGATTTCTCAATTTATTACATTTTTGTTATCTTTGCAAGAAAACATTTCCTATCTGCAACACTATCTGTCAACTCTCTACCTTCCTCCATTATGCATAACAGAGTGCAACACGCCCTGCACGACCTCTTCCTGAAAGTCAACATCCATGATCTTTTGGTTCTGGTTATCCAGAACATAAAAAGTATCCACCAATCTCTTGCCCTCGGTTACAACAAATGCCTCGCGCATAATAATACCAAAATCAGCAAGAGCCTGGGCAATACGGTACAACTGCCCAATCATATTCAACGCATACACCTTTACGACAGTATATTCTGCAGACAGATCATTATCGATAGTCACCACTGGTTTTTCACTACCCGATCCAACGTCAAAGGAATCACAGGCGGCATAAAGCTTGCTGTACAGACGATACCCCAAGCCCAGTCGCCCTGCGATCGCCATATCTAACTTTTCTTCAAATTGCAGCCAGTCTTTTTCGAAAAACGCCAAGCCATCAGCATCACACACATCAACAACACAGACCACCGTCCCATCACCCCAGACGAAGATATAACCGTTTATTATATCGAGATTTTCCAGTGCCATCACGCCAGATATTTTGGCAAGAAGCCCGGATTGATCTACAGCCATAATCAAAACTGACCAATATTTCCCGTTATCAGTTACATGAACAAATGCCTTTTGTCGGATTACACTGTAGTTTTCATCATGAAAATGAAGGTGGTCAACGATCTTTTCAGGAGTAAAATTAACCAAGTAATTGGCAGGCAACAAATCAACCAGCGACGCCATTCCCTCTTGACCTTGAAGCTGCAACCGTATCTGTTCTCGGAGCAACCCAATGCCGCTTTGGTTACCAGCAACAGCCCCATGACTAAAAGCGATTATTTTCCCGTCGAAATAATGCTTTATTTTCAAAAAAAGTTCCAGCAACAACGAAGCTTTCCACTCATTCCATACTGCCGGCCCGGTTGCCTTAGCATCAGCCACCGAAAGCAAATAGAGCATGGAAAGCCGCTCAGCGCTGCCTATCTTCTCGGCACAATGCCGAATAAAAAGCACATCCTCCAGATCATGCTGCCGGGCATTATCCTGGATAAAAAGATAATGTCTTACCAAAAAGACCAGAGTCTCGGTCTCAAAATCAGCAAGCCCCAACCTGCGGGCAACATTTCCTGCCAGCTCGGCACCGTATTCAGCATGATCCTGTCCAGATCGCCTACCAATATCATGTAATAAAGCCGCTAAAAACACAATATTGAGGCGGTTAACAGGAACCGTTGCCACCACCTCTTTCTGAATAATCTCTGAAAGCTCGGCCACCACCTGTAAGGAATGTCTGTCAACAGTGTAAATATGACAGGAATCGTATTGAGGCAGCGCCTCAATCCTTGCAAACTCAGGGATATATGCCTGCAAGAGCCCGGTTTCATGCATACTCTCAAGCACGGCAAGGACATCCTTTGCCTCGATAAAAATGGATTGAAACGCCTTGCTCATGCGGGCAGAACAGCGAATTTTGGCACTTATAAGACCTCTATTTTGGGTGACCAGTCGCAAGGTTCGATAGTGAACAGGTACGCCAGTCCTCGCCGCAGTCAAAAAAAGACGCATCAGTACATGAGGCCGTTTTTGAAGCTCTCTTGCAGAAAGGACAAGACGAATTCGATTATCTCTTATCTCCACCCCCTTCTCCACTGTCCTGTCGGGAATACGTTCAATGGCACTACCGCCAAGACCGAGAATTTCTTCCACATGATTGAAAAACAGATCGGTTACTACCGCAATTTTTTGCAAATGGCTGTACACTTGACACATAAAGCATTCAACAGCCGACATGGCACCAGAATCTTCATAGCCAAATATTTCAGCCATCTGCTCCTGCTGATCAAAAACAAGTCGATCGTTTTTCTTTCCACTTAAATAATGAAGACAGTTTCTTAACTGAATAAGCACGTCCCATGACTGTTGAAAATCGTTTTGCTCTTCCCGAGTAAGAAGTCCAGCATCAGCGATTTCCTTCAAGCCATTCAACCCAAAAACAACCTGGGATATCCACATCATCGCCTGAATATCCTGCAATCCTCCTTTTCCTTCGTCAATATAAGGCTCCAACAGATAACTATGACTACCAGATTTTTCCCAGCGCTCTTCACAAAAGCCGAGCATGGTGCGAACAAAGTCCTCCCTTTTTCCACTGACAAACCTCACCCCATATTGCTTTTGCAATTCCTGATACAAAGACTTTGAACCGGCAACATACCGCATATCAATAAGTGAGATTCTGAAAAAATAATCCTGTTGCGCTTGCGCCAGAGATCCAGCAACAGTATTTACCCTGCAAGCCAGATCCACTCCGGTATCTCGAAACGGCTGCCGAGTCTCCGTAACAAAATCTTCCACCCCGCCAACCGAAGTCTCTTTGCACAAAACCATGCAATCAATATCAGAAAAAGGGAACAGTTCTTTTCTGCCATACTCACCCAACGCTACAATCACAAAAGAATTCTTCATATCTTCAAGCCCGGCCGCCTCAAGACATGAAACCAGAACGTCATCAACCATAGCTGAATAGGCAGAAAGAAGAGAACAACCTTTCTGCCCTCTTTTCCACAGATAATCAAGAATATCTTTCCTGTTACCAAACTGAAACTTCATAAATATTATATCCGTATATCCCTCATCGCTTTTATATCAATGTTCGATACAATCATTTTGCATCTTCTATTTCACCATACATACGATACAACGAATGCAAAAGGAAAAGAAAAAAAAACTTACCATAACAAACAGGTATTGCAAGTACCCAGAAAAGATCAATATTTTACTATCAACCCATTCACAGAACAATATCTAGAATCCCTGAACACCAGCAACAGACTAACCAGCCACAACAACAGATAACACCCGAAAAAAGAGTTTAATTTTTTCTTCAGATAGCAACCCAACACCCTATACTTATGATAAAGTTTTTGATATAATCTTCTCGTCTACAGATAAAATACGATCAATATGCAAAGAATTAACCTTCCAACACAATTTAGTTGAACTAAATCAGCAATATGTAGTATTACACGGGATATAAAAAAGAGTTTTTGATTACTTACCACCAAAAACAAGCCATTGGGATATCAAACGCAGTTGCTGTAAACAAGTTGGTGGATCTTTTGTCCGCATAAGAATTAAAATTTGAGGATATGTAATGACAAGCACAGAGAAACGTAAGTTTATCCGTCAAGACTCCATCCACCTACTCGATTACCTGATCGTTCATAACAATGGAGAAACAGGGAGTTACTCCATGGGAAGAACCCTTGACATAAGCCTTAACGGAATGATGATGGAAACAATGTACCCTCTCCCTGAGGACATTTCTCTCGTCATAACCCTTGGAATAGAAAACAATCTTATGGACATTGCCGGACACCTTACCCATACCCAGAAAAAATGCGGTCGATTTATTTCCGGAATAGAATTCGTTAAGGTTAACAAACAAGGTCGAAAACTTCTGCGACACTATGTTGATATATTTCAGGCAAGAAAACACGAACTCCTAAGTAGAAACGATTTTCCATTAAAAAACAAAAAGGATCTTTAATTTACCCCTCACGTCCGTAAACATCTTCACACCGAACGATGTCATCTTCTCCCAAATAACTTCCTATCTGGATCTCAATAATTTCCAACGGAATGACACCGGGATTTTCGAGTCTATGGACAACACCAGCCGGAATATAAGTTGACTCGTTTTCGTTCAGCAAAAAGACCTCATTCCCATTAGTTACTTTGGCAGTACCAGCAACGACCACCCAGTGTTCATAACGATGATGATGCATTTGCAAGGAAAGCACAGAGCCGGGCTGGACAGTAATACGCTTTATCTGAAACCTGTCTTGGACTTCCAGAATAGTATAACTTCCCCAGGGACGATAAACCGTTCTGTGAATTGAATATTCACTTCGCTCATTTTCTTTTAAATATTCAACGATTTTCTTAACTTCCTGAGACTTGGATACAGGCGCAACCAGTACAGCATCATCGGTTTCAACCACCAGGGTATCCTCAAGCCCGACAGCTGCAACCAGAGATTTTTGAGATCTCACCAGACAGTTTCTGGTATCTCGCAGAATAACATCGCCCTGAGCGACATTGCCATTTTCATCCTTATCAAGCACTTCCCACAGGGCTTTCCACGAGCCGATATCACTCCAACCAAGATTCGCGGCAACAACAGCAGCCCTGGAAGTTTTCTCCATCAACGCGTAATCTATGGAATTACTCTCACATTTAGCCATTTGGCCAAGCCCAAAGCGAAAAAAGCTCCCGTCATAAGCTCCTGCGTCCACCGCCTGAGCCATAGCATCGACCATATCAGGCGAATATCGTTCCATCTCCTGCAAAAAGGAAGACACCGTAAAAGCAAAAATGCCACTGTTCCAGTAGTAGTTTTCACTGTCCAGATATTTTTTCGCGGTTTCAAGATCAGGCTTTTCCTTAAAGGAGTTAACATTATGATTCTTTCCCTCCTCAATATAGCCGTACCCAGTTTCAGGATGGGTTGGCGTGATACCAAAGGTCACAATCTTACCCTGAACTGCAAGTTGACAAGCCTGCTCCACCGCATCATTAAAGTTTTTTTCTCTGGTAACAATATGATCCGCTGGCAACACCAGCATGATCAATTCTTCACCGTATTTCTTTTTACAAAAATGGGCAGCACCACATATAGCTGGAGCTGTGTTTTTACTCACCGGTTCAAGGAGAATAGAATACCCGGCTTTCTTTCCGAGGGCCTCCATCTGATTTTGGGTAATGAACCGATGCTCTTCGCCAACGACAACAACAGGATCCAGGACATCAGATAAAGCAGCAACACGCAGAACTGTCGTCTGCAAAAGGGTGCTGTCACCTGTCAACCGAAGCAATTGTTTGGGATAAAGTTCTCTTGAAAGCGGCCACAAACGTGAGCCCGCACCGCCAGCCAGAATTACAGGTACTATTTTTACCATCACGCCCCTTTATGCGATAAGCGATAGTAGCTCTTCAGTTTTAGTCTTCATCAACACCATATCTCCCCTGCTTTCAACATTCAATCTCAACAAGGGTTCAGTATTTGATTTTCTGATGTTGAACCGATAATTCGGAAAAGAAATTGACAGTCCGTCAACACGATCAATTTCCCCATGACCATATTTTTCAACAATGGTTTCAATAATTTTATCGGGATCGTCCACCCGGCGATTTATTTCACCTGAAACAGGGTATGCCATAATGCGTTGACCAACCAGTTCTGAGAGTTTTTTTCCGGTTCTACTCATCAAGGAACACACCAAAAGCCAGGGAATCATACCTGAATCACAATAAGCAAAGTCCCGAAAATAATGATGCGCCGACATTTCACCACCATAAAGGCCATCAACCTCACGCATCTTTTCTTTGATAAATGCATGCCCGGTCTGACAGACAACCGGCTCTCCTCCTGCTTTTTTTACAACCTCACGGGTACACCACAGCAATCTGGGATCATGAATTATTTTACTTCCCGGAAATTTTTTCAGCAATTCTTCCGCCAGCAAGCCAACAATATAATACCCTTCAACAAAGGATCCGGTTTCATCCCAGAAAAAACAACGATCAAAATCACCATCCCAGGCAATACCAAGGTCAGCACCTGCTGCCACCACCTTCTCCCCTGTTTCCTTTCTGTTGCCATGCAACAATGGATTAGGAACCCCATTGGGAAAGCTACCGTCTGGCTCGTGGTTCATTTTTATAAAAGAAACATTAAGCCTTTCTTCCAGGTGGTCAATAATCTGTCCTGCACAACCATTTCCACTGTTAACGACCAGTTTGAAAGGTTCAAGCTGCTCCACATCCACATAGGACAGCAGATGCTGTATATACTCTTCTCTGTGGTCAAGTCTCGAGACCTTCATCCTTTCCATAGCCGGCTCAGGCAGTAAATCACGCACAATCAAATCACCCATCTTGTGCAGACCGGATTTTCCACTTACAGGCCTTGCTCCTTTGAGCACAAATTTTAGCCCATTATAGTCGGCAGGATTGTGGCTGGCAGTAATCATCACCCCACCATCAACGCCTTCGTCTTCCAGACTAAAGGTGGCATGGTATACTTCCTCTGTTCCACAAAGCCCCAGCCAAAGCACTTCGACTCCCGTCTCACTCAAGCCCCTGGTCACAGCATCCATCAAATCCTTACTGCTAAGCCTCATGTCATGCCCAACAACAACTTTTGTCACATCATATACAGCCTTAAAAGCCCTGCCGATATTATAGGCAAGCTGAGGATTCAGTTGATCGGGAACAAGCCCACGAACATCATATGCCGTAAAACCTGGAGGAAGAGAATATTCCATATTTTTACATTTCCTTTTCCAGCGGGGAGAGTATAATGACCGAAGTTTTTTTGGATAATATACTTACTGACGTTTTATTTACGATAAACTCACAGATTAATCAACAGTAACCCAAAATATAATGAAAGGAATTATACTAGCCGGTGGCTCCGGCACCAGACTCTACCCGATAACCAAAAGTGTAAGTAAACAACTTATTCCGGTTTATGACAAACCGATGATTTACTACCCTCTTTCAGTCCTGATGATAGCGGGCATCCGGGAAATACTCATCATCTCAACCCCACAAGACCTGCCAACTTTCCAAGACCTCTTTCGTGACGGTTCGCATCTTGGGTTATCGATGACTTATGCTGCTCAGCCCAGCCCGGACGGTCTTGCTCAAGCATTTATTATCGGTGAAGATTTCATTGGCAACGACTCTGTTGCCCTGATCCTTGGTGATAATATCTTTTTTGGCCATGGCTTCTCAGATATTGTCAAACAAAGCGCCAGACTCACCAATGGCGGACTTATTTTTGGCTACCCGGTACACGACCCTGCACGTTACGGGGTTGTAGAGTTTAATCAGGACAATCAGGTCATTGGTATAGAAGAAAAGCCCGAGAATCCAAAATCCAAATATGCTGTTCCTGGACTCTATTTCTACGATAATGATGTGATCAATATCGCCAAAAATGTCAAACCTTCACCCAGAGGCGAACTTGAAATAACAGACATTAACATGGAGTACCTTCGCCGCGGCACTCTTAAGGTTGAACCTCTCGGCAGAGGATTCTGCTGGCTGGACACCGGAACCCACGAATCCCTTCAACAAGCGTCCAGCTATGTCCAGGCGGTTCAGGAGAGGCAGGGACTGAAAATTGCCTGCATAGAAGAAATTGCCTATGAATTGGGATATATTTCATTGGACAAATTGAAAGACTCGGCAAAAGATCTGCTTAAAAATCAGTATGGTCAATATATCATGAACATTGTTGCCGAAGAAACAGCAAAGGCTGCTCTTGGTCAGTAAACAGTCATCTTAGACAAGAGCCTTACTATAATTACTGTAAAAAAGACGAAAGGGATAATATAAGGAAGTCGCTATGAAGATTTTAATTGTTGGGGTTAATGGACAGTTGGGTACCGACTGCATGAAAATATTTTCTGGCAATCACCAGACTGTCGGGCTTGATATTCCACAAATTGACATCGGCAGTAAAGAAAGTGTCGACAACACAGTTCTTGCCGAAAAACCAGATGTCATCATTAACTGCGCCGCATTTACCGCAGTGGATGCCTGCGAAACGGAAAAAGAACTCGCTGAAAGAATCAACGCTGACGGGCCGGCATATCTTGCCCAGGCGGCAGAAGAAAACGGTTGCAGATTAGTCCATATTTCAACCGATTACGTTTTCAGCGGCAACAAACCAATTCCCGAATACTATCTGGAGGATGATCCAACAGAACCTCTTTCCCAATATGGCATCACTAAACTGGCAGGAGAAAAGGCAGCCCTGAAATATTGCCGCAATACCGTCTGCCTTCGAACCGCATGGTTATATTCCGGCTACGGCAAGAATTTTCTGAAGACCATGCTGCGAATGGCTCTGTCTGACCCGGAAAAAGCATTCACCATCGTCAACGACCAATACGGTTCGCTTACCTGGTCCCACACCCTTGCCAGGCAAATTGAAAAGATCCTGGAAACCGATTTGACTGGAATAATCCATACCACCTCCGAAGGCTATTCCACCTGGTATGAAGCAGCCTGTTATTTCCTTGATACCATGAATATTCCACACAATTTTCAACCGTGTAAAACCGAAGATTATCCAACACCTGCCCATAGACCAGCAAACTCAAATCTTGAGAACGGTGTCCTTAAAAAGGAGGGCATATCGGTTTTTGTTGACTGGAAACAAGATGTGGATAGATTCGTCAAAGAATTCAAGCAGGAACTCATTGATGAGGCACGATCAATTATTGCCGCCCAGTAAATAAACTTTTACAACTTTTATATATGAGTTCCAGGCTGTTTCAGCTCTTGATTAGAACTCATATATACTGTTCAAGCTCATCTATTCGCTTTTTTCAGGTGGCGTTTTTTCAGCTGGCTGTAAATATTTCTGGACCTCATCAACTGAGATAGCTGGTAATTTTTGTTTGAATTCCTCTCTTAGTTCAGGATCCTGAATAATGCCGCGACACACATCTGTCACATTATTTACAACCGGACAAACAACACATTTTCTGAGGAGTTCATTTTCAGGTGCTACAAAGGCTCCAAGAATCATATGCATCAACACGATACAGATCGCCGCCTTGGCAAGACCAACAATCAACCCAAGCACCCGATCAAACCAGCCGGTAATGGTTATATCGATAACAAAACGTAGTCCTTTACCAATGAGCATAACAACCATAAAGGTTGCAAAAAACAACACAACGTATGTCACCAGGAAAACCACTTTGGGATTATCTGATATATCTCGCAAAAAAGGAAATAATCTGTCATTGTACTGACTGGCCATAAAATAGCCAAGATACAGAGCGGTTACTCCCGTTACCTGCCTCAGGAAACCAAGCCACAGACCTCTGGCAACGAAGAAAAGGAATACGGCAATTACAACGAAATCATATGTGGTGAAATCAAGATTGAAATCCATCATTACCTCCTTAAAAGGCTGATAATTAATACCTCTGCAACCTGCTGACTCATTTCTTCTAGTTATCAGGAACAGGTGAAATTGCAACCGATTTTTTAGCCCATGACAAACCAGAACCCCCAAAAACCTTTTTCAAACCTCTTTCCTGCAAAACTGCTGTCAACCTGTAGAACAACCTTTAATCAGCCGCTGTCACCAATAATTTTATCCATCGCTGAAACTGCTCAATTACTACAAAAACAAGAAAACTCCCTTCCCAAATTTCTGACCAGCACCGAGTTACAACAGTTATTCAGCTATTCACATATGGTTCGCAAAAACGAATTTCTTTGTGGCAGAATCAGCGCCAAACTTGCCCTGGACAGCTTTTTTACAAGAGACAGTACCCAAAAGGCACCTCTCAATCAGATCTCAATTTCAAACAATTCATCGGGTAGACCTTTCGTTCAATTTTCACCCGAATACAACATTAAATTCACGGGAGACCTTTCCATTTCCCACAGCAAGCAATACGGTTGTGCTCTTGTATCTCCAAAACGATGCGGAATTGACATTCAAACACCGACCAAAACCCTGCAAAAAGTAAAAGCAAAGTACTGCGCAGACCAGGAGGAGAATATACTCGCAGCATTCTTACCAGACTATTCCCCCGTAGAACAACTCTGTCTGCTGTGGACAGCAAAAGAGGCAATCAAAAAGGCACTCAGCCACCTGCGGATGATTGGATTTCAAACTATTGTTCTCACCGATTGCGCTTTACATACCAATGCAACCTTTTTGTTCACATTTACAATTCTTGACCATGATATGCCACGGACTGTGAACACGATTTCAACCCTCTTTAACGGGTACGGACTTTCTTTAACAACGACAGAGCATGGAGGATAGGATGCCCGAACTGCCAGAAATAGAAGTCGTGCGCCGAGGTCTTACACCGCACCTTGAAAACAGATCTATTGAAAATATCTGGTATAGCGGAAAAAAACTTCGTCATCCCTTTGATATCAATCTCAGTAAAAAACAGCTTGTCGGTCAAAAGATAACAAAAATTACCAGGCGTGGACGATATCTCATTGTCCACCTGACAAGCCATTTCCTGGTCGTCCATCTGGGCATGTCGGGTACCCTTGGCATATTCGACAAAAACAGCCCAAAGGCGAGGCACACCCACATCATCTTCCTACTCGACAACCAAATGGAAATGCGATTCATTGACCCGAGACGTTTTGGCTCAGTACAGGTCTTTTCCGCGCCCTCTTCTGCTGCCCTTGAACAGACAGTATTCTGTCGGCTGGGACCGGAACCTTTCAGCCGCGCCTGCTCCCCTGAATATCTCCATCGGATGGCTGTAAACAAAAGTGGCGCCATTAAAAACTTCATCATGGACAACCACATTCTCGTTGGTGTCGGCAACATTTACGCCAATGAATCACTATTCAGGGCACAAATAAACCCACAGCGTTCAGCAAAATCATTAACTCTCAAGGAATGGCAAACCCTACACAAAACCATTGTCGAAACACTCAACTGGGCAATCAAGTGCGGAGGATCTACCATCAGCGATTTCATCAACGCCAGTGGAGAGGGCGGATATTTTCAGGCAAATTTCAGGGTTTACGGAAGAGCGGATTCTCCCTGTCTCGAATGTGGTCAGCCAATAAAGAAGGTAAAAATTGGTGGCAGAAGCAGCTTTTACTGCTCCAGTTGCCAGAAATAAAAATGGGCTCCAACATCAATTGTTATTCCCATCAACCCTGAATTGGGGTATCAATAGAAATAACACAGGACGTATGATTTCATCATCATTATAGGAGGTTAGCATGTCACAGAGAAGCAAAAAAATTGCGGTTATTCTTTCAGGTTGCGGTCATAAGGATGGTGCAGAAATTCATGAAGCCACCCTGACCTTACTTGCCATCCACAAACTCGGTGCGGATTACCAGTGTTTTGCCCCAAATATCCCTCAACATCATGTAGTCAATTTCATTACCGATGAAGAAATGGATGAACAGCGAAATGTCTTGGTAGAGTCTGCTCGAATTGCCCGTGGCGACATTCTTGATCTTGCTGATTTTGACCCGAATAACTATGACGCGCTTGTCCTGCCTGGTGGGTTCGGCGTCGCCAAGAATTTATGTGATTTTGCCTTTAAAGGAGAAATCACTCAAATAAACAGTCAGGTAAAAAATGCGGTGCTATCGATGCACGAAAGAAAAAAGGCTATCGGCGCTCTCTGTATAGCCCCGGTCATTCTGGCAGAACTTATCCCCGGTGCCCGTCTCACCATCGGGCAGGATAAAGGCACAGCCGCAAGCATTGAAAAAATGGGAGCAAAACACGCCAATACCAACCATGGAGAAATAACCATCGATCAGGAAAACAGGCTGGTTACAACCCCATGCTATATGCTTGATTCCAGGGTCGATCAAATTGCAGAAGGTGCTGAGAAGCTGATTTCTGCCATATTGGAAATGGTATAACTATAGATAATTTTTCCTGTTTCTCAGAAAAACGGATAAAGAAGCTTCCGGTAAATGGCTGCCGGAAGTTTTTTTTATTTGCCAAGGCAAAATTGTGCAAAAATAACATCCAGAACGTCATCGGTGGTTGTTTCTCCGACAATATCACCAAGGTGGTCGAGGCAATCTTGGAGATCGATGGCAAGCAAATCACTCGTTAGCTGGTTTGCAAAACCATGCTTCAACCGTTGAACAGCCTCCAACGCCTTGGTCAAGGAAACCTTGTGGCGCATGTTGGGAATGCAGCCCTCCTCCTGCCATTGACCATCGCCGGCAACCATCTGTTCGAAAACAAGCTGTTTTAAACGGTCAATACCACCCTGTTTTTTCGCTGAAATGGATACTGTGGGCAAACCTTCCAGTTCCTCCGGCAAATCGTCTCTGCCACCAATATCATTTTTGTTTTGAACAATAATCACCGGTTTGTGAGCAACCGTCCTGAACAGTTGCAAATCCTCTTCTCCAAGCCCAACCGACATATCGTAAAGGAAAAGAACCAGATCGGCACTGTTGGTCAAATCCCGGGCGCGTTTGATGCCAAGTTCTTCCACCTCATCGGCATTTTCCCGAATACCTGCCGTATCGATCAGCCGCACAGGCATACCGTAAATATCCACATATTCCTCAATGGAATCCCTGGTGGTTCCTGGAATGTCGGTTACCAGAGCGCGATCTTCCTGAAGCAGCGTATTCAAAAGGCTGGATTTACCGACATTGGGAACCCCTGCTATCACCACCGAAATACCATCACGGACAACCTTGCCCTGATCTGCATTGGCAATGAGTCGCTCAAGAGGAATTACAACATCATCCTGCAACCTGCCAAGATGGTGCTGATAATCTATGATTTCAATATCTTCATCTGGAAAATCAATAGACACTTCGAGCAAGGCACGAATGTGAACCAGAGCTTTTCGTATGGTATCAATTCGTTTGTACAATGCCCCTGCCAACTGCTCCTGGGCAAGGTCAACGCCTTTTTTGGTCTTGGCAGCCAGAATATCGATAACCGCCTCTGCCTTGGTTAAATCAATTCTGCCGTTAAGAAAAGCTCTTTTGGTAAACTCTCCGGGTTCTGCCAGGACGGCTCCGTGAGAGACGATCAGTTCAAGAACACTTTGCAAAAGTAGAAAACTGCCATGACAATGAATCTCAACCACATCTTCCCTGGTATAGGTTCTTGGTGCCTGCATATAGACAACAAGGACTTCATCCATAATCTTCTGGCTTTCAGGGTTCACTACCTTTCCGTAGTACATACGGTGAGATATATATTTACAGGCTGGAGAAAATGGAATAAAAATCGCCTTTAAAATCGGCAGGGCATCCTTTCCACTGATGCGAATAACACCTATGCCGCCGGAACCAGGCGGAGTAGAAATGGCAGCTATGGTTTCACTGTTGGTCACAAATCTTTGCACCGAACCCTCCAGGGGAACCTGACTGAATGAAAAGAACGTTAATTACTAGTTTTTCTATTTCTTCTGTTCCGGCTATGGTGGCGTTTTCTTCCATCATTTCTGCCTCCCTTACCCGGTTTATAGATCAGAATTTTTTTAAACAGACCATCACCGACACTTCTGCTTCTGATCTCCTTATCATCCTGTAAAACCATATGAACAACCCGTCTTTCCGATGGATTCAATGCTGGAATGACCTGGGTTTTACCATCTTCTTTAACCAATAGTGCAAGTTCAGCCGCCCGTTCCATCAACATTTCTTTGCGCTGCTCACGAAAATCGCCCACATCCACGCACAGTTTTATACGTTCCTGGGTCTTGCGGGCAACCATCTTTCGCAACAAATATTGAATAGAATCGAGAACTTTCCCGTCCTGCCCGGTGAGATATTCATCAAATTCTCCAGTAACCTTACAACAGATCTCAATCCCCTGCACATCCATCTCCACAGTTGAAGGGAACTTCATCTGGGTTAAAATCTCTTCAAGGGTTTCTTTTACAAGGGTAACACTTTCTTCACTGGCAGGTTCGATATTTTCATCCGGTTCAGGTTCCTTTTTAAACGGATCTGCACCAGAATTTCTATCTTGCTTCGCCCCAGTCTTAGCAGCTTTCGGTCGGCTTGGGCTTTTTTTGTTTCCAGGCAAAGCCCCCTTTACAGAGGGTTGTTCCTCAACCACCAGGATCTCTTCACTTTCTTGTTTTACCGCAACCCTGATTCTCGCTTTTTTTCGTATGAGACCAAAAATACCGGTCGAACCGGTTTCAAGCACCTCTATATCCAGTCTTTCCTGGGGGACATCAAGCTTTTCACACGCCTTTTTTATGGCATCGGCAACTTCCTTTCCGGTAAATTCAATTTTTTTATCAGACATTCAGTTTTCCTATTGTAGTTGTCATCTATACCGCGAATTCCATTGAAAGAATTTCCTGATTAAACACTATGCGATTGACTTGGATTGTCTATTAATTAACTGTTGCTGCAAAATAGCCAACAGGTTGTTGACAAACCAGTACAGAACCAGCCCAGAGGCAAAGTTCAAAAACATGAAGGTGAAAACCACCGGCAAAAACATCATTATTCTCTGTTGCGTCGGATCTGCTGTTGACGGTGTCAGTTTTTGCTGGATAAACATGGACGCCCCCATCAACAAGGTAAGAACAGGAATACCACCAAGAAACGGAATATCAAAACCGACCATCAACCTGTCTGGAGCTGAAAGATCAGTAATCCACAACATGAAAGGAGCATGACGAAGTTCAATGCTTTGCAGCAACACCTTGTACAAGGCAAAGAATACCGGAATCTGCAGCAACATCGGCAAACAGCCACCAAGCGGATTCACTTTATAGGTTTTATACAAGTTCATAACCTCCCGGTTCATCTGGGCCGGGTCATCCTTGTATTTTTCTTTGAGTTTTACCATTTTGGGTTGCAGCTTCTGCATGTTTTTCATCGACTTCAACCCTTTCTGGGTAATAGGCCAGAAAATCACTTTAAATAGAACCGTTACCAAAATGATGGCAACACCGTAGTTATGAACATATTTGTTAAAGAAGTTGAGTAACCACAAGGTCGGCTTGGCTATCACATCAAAAAAACCAAAATTTACCGCCTTTGAAAAATTATCTCCGGCTTCATCGAGCAAGGTCAGTTTTTTCGGTCCATAGAACACCCGATAGGCATAAACCTTTTCTTCTCCAGGCTGAAGAGTATCAAGAGCACTGGTCACTGTTGTCTTGACCAGATTTTCATTCCCTTCCATGGAGAAACTCACGCCATTGGTTGCAAGCGGAGCCACACTGCACATAAAATATGTTCCCTGATAGCCGGCCCAAGAGACATTCCCCTGGATTGTCTTGGGTCCTGCTTCAAACTCCTCCGGGTCTATCTGCTGAAATTCTTCATTGACATAAATTGCCGGTCCAGAAAAGAGAAACCTGTTCATTGCAGTCTGGGTTTGAAAAGGGGTATTCACCTGATGTACCTGCGCCGCTCCCTGGAGTGGATAAGATGAAGTATTTTTAACCGTCACCTTCATGTCCATATAATATTTATCCTTAAAAAAGGTATAAACACGCTCTACAGCAATCCCTTTACCGGTATCAACGGACAATACAAGAGAATCACTTTCCTTGCCTGCAACGGTATTCACCCGCTGGGTAGAACTGGTATACAGCAAGTTTTCCGGTACCAGACTCCCCCAACTGAATTTCAATGGATAGCCAACCGAGGCATCAGTTCGTATCAACTGCTTGCCTGGAGAATCTTCAGCATTGCTTTCACGATGTTTTTTCAGGACAAAACTTTTCACCCCGCCACCCTGCTCTGAAACTATCGCACTGTAGAGTTCTGTTTCAATGTTCACATCAAGAACCGATCTGGAGGGTTTGGTCGATTCTGCCACCACTACAGCTTCCTGCTCCTGTACCTTTGGAGATTCCACCGCAGACGGCTTTATATCCATAGGTTTTTCAATGGTCTCAGCCGTTTCTACAGCATTTTCCTGCGGCTGATTTGGTGCCACAAAAAAGTACTGATAACCATATATAATTACAAACGAAATAACTATTGCCAATATGGCTCTCTGGGTTTCCATACCGTTTACCCTGTGAAAAAATTTATTTTATTGGTGAGTGTGCAATTGCAGACACACGTAAGTTGACTTTCATTTCGAAGGTCCAAGAACTCCTGTGAAATAAAGAATTGATGCTACTTCAAGGGATCATAACCTCCTCGACAAAAGGGGTGACATCTCAAAATTCTCAAAAGCGCCAGAAAACTGCCCTTAATCGCGCCATACTTCTCGAGAGCTTCTATGGTGTATACTGAACAGGTAGGGGTAAAACGACATGTCGGTGGGAGCAAAGGGGAAATAGCGTAGCGATACCCCTTTACCACCTTAATAAGTATTGCTCTAGGCAAATAAAAAAGCCTTTTTTTTGCTTTCATCTACCCACCGTAGCCTGACCAATCAGTTCAACAACCTTTTCGGTGATCTCGCCTGGAGAGTCCAAAACAAAATCAGGTCGAACCGTAAAAACAATATCACTGTGTGCAGGATACTGCTTCCTTTGTAACCGGAAAGATTCTCGTATGATTCGCTTGATGCGGTTTCTTTTAACAGCTCCTTTAACCCGCCTGTGTACAGAAATCCCTAACCTACTAAAACCACAAGAATTTTCCAGTACAATAAGAGAGAATCCTTTGCCGTGAAAACGCGTTCCTCCCTTAAAAACCCGATCAAATTCCCCGCTCTTTCGTATTACACACTCTTTTGGGAAAAAAAATCGCTCGGGTGGAGACATTAAGCTGACAATCTTTTACGACCTCTGGCTCTGCGGGCATTCAAAATCGCTCTTCCGGCACGGGTTTTCATACGGGCGCGGAACCCATGTCTTCTCTTACGCTTAATATTACTTGGTTGAAAAGTACGTTTACTCATTATTACTACCTCATCTTCAATTCATCTCGAAGAGAAATACTTTCACTTCTACTCCAAAGGGCCTTTTCTACCTCATGACATTGATATATCGCCCTTTCCCTCAACGTAAACAAGACCTGAGAACAGGTCTCGTCTTATAAATCACAAAGAGAGGAAATTAACCACAGAACTTGCATCGTGTCAAATAAATTCGCTCATCATTTCTGCCGATCCGCTTGCACTCAACCCAAACCTGTGCTATTTTCCGTCCGTTATCGTCGATTCCCATTGGCAAAAGATATTAATATGCAGGGGATTGATACAACTCAATGAAAAATAATGCAGATGAAGACCATACAAGATATTAATTTTCAACAACTGTGGGAAAATGCCAGAAGCCAGAGGACCTGGAGCAGCAAAGATGCTAAAGATTGGGATAAAAAAGCCGAATCCTTTGCCCAGCGAAATATCAACGGACATTTTTCCAGACTGCTGGTAGAAAAACTGCAACTACAGGCCTCGGACACGGTACTGGATGTCGGTTCAGGCCCCGGCACCCTGTCTTTGCCCGTTGCAGAAAAAACCCGCCATGTCACCGCGGTAGATTACTCCGAAAAAATGCTCGCCCTGCTAGAACAACATGCACAGCAGAAAAACCTGACCAACATTTCCACAATTCAGGCATCGTGGACAGATGACTGGGAGCAAAAAGGGATCGTGCCCCACGATATCGGCATTGCCTCCCGCTCTCTTAACGTCGTGGATTTAAAAGGAGCGCTTCAAAAGCTCAACGACTATTCCAAAAAATATGTCTTTCTGGCAGACCGGATCAATCCCACACCGCTTGACCCGAAAGTATTCGAAGCAATCGGCAGAACCTTTGAATCGGGCCCTGACTATATTTACACTATCAATATCCTTTACGAACTCAATATCCATCCCCAGGTGGAAATACTTGAGCTTGAAAGAACCGTCACCTTCGACAACTTCGACCGGGCCTATGAAAGCCTGAAATGGATGGTAAAGCAGGTGACGGAAGAAGAAGAAAAACTGTTACGCAACTACCTGTACGAAAACAGCCACCAACATACAGATGGAACCGTTACATTCAAAAGATCACATCCCCTGCAATGGGCAATAATCTGGTGGAAGACAGGCGACGGTAAATAGCGCCACGAAAAAAAATAGAAGCCACAATGAAACAATACGATATCGCAATTATTGGTGCTGGTCATGCCGGCTGTGAGGCTGCACTGGCCGCTGCCAGAATGGGATGCAAAACACTGTGCCTAGTGATGAACATTGATACCATCGGCGCAATGTCCTGCAATCCAGCTATCGGCGGACTGGCAAAAGGTCACCTGGTACGGGAAATTGATGCTCTGGGGGGAGAGATGGCGAAAAATATTGATGCCTCCTCCATCCAGTTCAGGCGGTTAAATACCAGCAAAGGGCCTGCGGTAAGATCTTCCAGGGCACAGGCTGACCGCTTACAATACAGATTACGGATGAAAACGGTGATGGAAAATCAGGAAAACCTCACCATCATCCAGGCTGTTGCCGATTCAATTCTAGTCGAGGACGGCAAGGTGGTCGGGCTCACCACCTCCCTGGATGAATCGATACAGGTCAAGGCAGTTGTTGTCGCAACCGGTACCTTTCTCAACGGTCTGCTCCATATCGGTCTGAAAAATTTTTCAGGTGGAAGAGTCGGCGACGCGGCATCCTTTAAACTTGCACAGTGGTTCAAGGATGCAGGGTTTAATGTCGGTCGGATGAAAACCGGCACAGTTCCGCGCCTTGATGCCAGAACCATTGATTATTCCAGGCTCGAGCCGCAATACAGCGACTATCCAGCCGCCCACTTCTCCTATTCAAGCAGGGGAGAATATCAGATAGAACAAAAACCCTGCTACATAACCTACACCAACGAAAAAACCCATCAGGCAATCCGGGAGGGGATCGATAAATCACCAATGTTTACCGGCATCATTGAAGGGGTCGGAGCCAGGTATTGTCCTTCCATTGAAGACAAGGTGATGAGATTTCCTGAAAAGGAAAGACACCAGGTTTTTCTGGAACCGGAGGGACTTGACACCAATGAAGTCTACCCCAACGGCCTGCCTACCAGCCTGCCACTGGCAACACAGAAAAAAATGATCAACTCGATCGTTGGGCTGGAAAATGCCCAGATCGTACGCCCGGGCTATGCCATTGAATACGACTACATTGACCCTCTCGAACTCCAACCAAGCCTTGAAACCAAGAGGATACAGGGACTTTTCCTTGCCGGTCAGATAAACGGTACCTCCGGATACGAAGAGGCCGCAGCCCAAGGTCTGATGGCTGCCATCAATGCGGTCAAATATACCCGAAATCAGAAGCCGCTGGTTCTCGATCGCTCTCAAGCTTACATCGGTGTACTCATTGATGATCTGGTAACCTGCGGTACCAGGGAACCTTACAGATTATTTACCTCGAGAGCCGAATATCGACTTTTACTTCGGGAAGATAATGCAGACCTTCGTCTTTGTGAAATTGGTTGGGAAACAGGGCTCCTGTCACATGAGGACTACGCGGCCTTTCAGAAGAAGAAAACCGCCATACAACAAGGGGTTGAATTACTGGAAACAATTGAAATCTTCCCCACCAAGGAAATCAACCAGGTTCTTGCCAGCCTGGAGAGTTCCGCAGCAAAACAGAAAGGCACACTTGCCAGCCTCCTCAAAAGACCGGAACTTGAGATCCACCATTTAGCGGAGCTGCCACTGCCCCCAGAACAACGCCGACAGATTACAGAACTTGCCACATCAGCGGTAAAAGATGAAGTGCAATTGCAGATCAAATTTCAAGGCTACATCCAGCGCCAACGGGAACAGGTAGAACGGTTCAAAAAAATGGAAGCGGTAACAATACCAGAGACTATTGATTACCATGAGCTTTCAGGTCTTTCCAACGAGGTGGTCGAAAAACTCACTGCAGTACAACCTAGATCGCTTGGTCAGGCATCACGCATTTCCGGCATTACGCCAGCGGCCATTTCAGTTCTCCAGGTGCATATCAAAAAACTGAAAGCAGAAAAAGGTACGCAATGAATTTTCCCAATATCGACCCGATAATCTGTAGCATAGGCCCCTTGCATCTCAGATGGTATGGGCTAATGTATGTCATTGGATTTATTGCAACCTTTTATCTGGTAAAAGCCCAAATCAAGCAGTTTGCCTACCGTGAACTGGACAAGCATGTTGATACCCTGAACACCATCCTTATCCTCTGTGTGATAGTTGGCGGTCGTCTTGGCTATGTCGTTTTTTATAATCTACCATACTATATTGAACACCCACTTGAAATCCCTGCCACCTGGACAGGAGGGATGTCATTTCACGGAGCCTGCCTGACCCTTCTTGTCGGTGGTTACATTTTCTGCCGCATGAAAAAACTCGATTTTTTTAAAACAACTGACATTTATGTGGCAACGGTTCCCATTGGTCTTGGGCTTGGCAGAATCGGCAATTTTATCAACGGTGAACTTTATGGGAGAATTTCTGACGTTCCGTGGGCAATGATTTTTCCCTACGGCGGTCCGCTCCCGAGACACCCTTCACAGCTTTATGAATTTCTGCTCGAAGGAGTCGTTCTTTTTATTTTGCTCTGGGCAAATCATGCTCGACCGTGGAAGAAACAAAAAAACTGGCCCCACGGCAGTATTACCTCCCTGTTTTTGATAGGTTATGGAACGGTGAGAATTTTTGTAGAATTTTTCAGAGAACCCGACCAGCAGATCGGCTACATCTTTGATACCGTTACAATGGGGCAACTACTCAGTGCAGCCATGATTTTACTTGGTATAATCATCTGGAAGAGCCGGTTGACAAGCACTGCTAAAAGGTGAAGGAAAAGCGTCTGCGTACAACACCATTTACAATTCCAGCCAGTAAAGCCCCACATCCAGCATCCGGTTGGCAAAACCCCATTCATTGTCAAACCAGCAGATCATCTTCACCAGTCGGTCACCACTGACTCTGGTCTGGGTGCCATCAACAATACAGGAGTGCGAATCCCTGTTAAAATCAACAGAGGCATGGGGCTCAGTAGTATAGTCAAACAGACCGCGATATTGTTGAGCCATTTTTTCAAACAGATCATTCACTTCCTTTGCAGTTGTATCTCTCCCCACCCTTACCGACAAGTCCATCAAAGACACATTGATTGTCGGCACGCGCAAATGAAGACACTCAAAACGGCCTTGAAGGTGGGGCATAATTCTACCAATACCCTTATCAAGATTTGTCTCGACCGGAATAATCGATTGTAAGGCACTTCTGGTAAGCCGCAGGTCAGTATTGTGATAACAATCTATCACCGGCTGATCGTTCATGGCCGAGTGCACCGTAGTAATCACTCCATGATCTATTCCGAAATGTTTCTCGAGCTCATGTAATACTGGAATTATACAATTGGTGGTGCAGGACGCATTGGAGACAATCGTATGGTCTGCGGTCAGTTGCCGGTGATTGAAGCCGTATACCACGGTAGCATCCACATCCGCTCCCGCAGGATGGGAAATCAATACCTTCCGTGCCCCACTGGCAACATGTTTTTCAGCAATCTGACGTTCATCAAAGGAACCCGAACATTCAAACAGCAAGTCTATTCCAAAAGCATCCCACGGTAACTTTTCAGGATTTCGTTCACACAGGATATGAATCGCATCATTTTCAATAAACAGCTTATGCTGATTTTGTTCTACTTTAAACGGGAAACGACCATGGGTCGTATCATAACGGGTCAGATAGGCAAGGGTCTCAATACCTGCCAATTCGTTAATTGCCACCAGCTCAAACCGACTTCCAACCTCTTCCTGGTACAAAGCACGCAGCACACTCTGACCAATTCGACCATAGCCGTTAATGGCAACCCTATACCGCATACTGCCCCATCACCTTGTCACAACCTTGTACAGAAACAAACAATTCAAGCCTCCCCGGCAGTATTTTCCCCGATATTTTGAGCACCCTCTCCGTACCTGTAAGTAAAAGGATTTTCAACAGATTTCATCGCTGACTCCATACTGTTGACAGCAACACACAAACCAGCCCATTGTTATTTACCATAGACTCCAAGGCGACACCAACCGTTTTTTTGTAATGTGTTATCCGATTATTACTCTATGGCAATCTGTTTGGTCTTGACTTTTTCCTGAAAACCACGTTGAATAACCGCGGCATGTTGGCTACATATAACAACGCTCGTAGCCGTGTCAAAACGCCAGAGTAACCAAAAGGGCTTCATGCCCTTTTTTTATATTTTTTTTCAAAGAGGTTTAGTATGAGCAAGCAACATCCAAATTCAATAAAGGCAGATGAAGCCTTACAGGCGCTTCTCGACGGAAACAAGCGATTCGTATCCGGAAATTTACTTCACCCAAACCATTGCAAGGAAAGCCGACAGGCAAAGGTGCAGACACAGGAACCAATTGCAGCCATAATATCCTGTGCTGACGCGCGCGTCCCTCCGGTTGATCTCTTCGACCAGGGAATTGGCGACCTGTTTGTTGTAAGGGTAGCAGGAAATGTCATTGGAGACCATACTCTCGGCAGTCTTGAATATGCCGTGTGTCATCTGCACACTCCACTTATTGTCGTCATGGGACATTCTTCCTGTGGAGCGGTAGAAGCAATTTCTTCCGGTGCCGCTCTCGGCGGTCATATGGCAAGCCTTGGTCCTGCAATTCAGGCTGCCATGAAAAATTCTGAAGGTCAGGAAGGTGATAGAAACAACAATACTGCAAAAGAACTGGCAAAAATGATTGCAGATAAAATAGCAACCTCAGAACCAATCATTGCTGACTATGTAAAAGAAGGCAAAGTAAAGGTTGTAGCTGCGTATTATGATCTGAAATCAGGGGAAGTGGCCTTGTTATAGGTCGTTTGTTCTTTTCTTGCAGTTTTATTAAATTCTATCTTGGAGGTGTGTGATATGGTTTACAAAGTGTTGCCCTTTCTTACCTGGTTTAAGGACTATGATGTTGGAAAATTCAAGATTGACTTTCTTGCCGGATTTGCAGTTGCGCTTGTCCTGATTCCCCAATCAATGGCATATGCACAGCTGGCTGGTCTGCCGGCATATTTCGGTTTATACGCTTCTTTTCTGCCACCTCTGGTTGCGGCGCTTTTCGGTTCTTCCCGTCAACTGGCAACAGGGCCGGTGGCGGTCGTATCGCTGATGTCGGCAGCTTCTCTTGAACCTCTTGCGACAGCAGGTTCAGCCGAATTTATTGCCTATTCTATAGTCCTGGCATTGACCGTTGGTATTTTCCAGTTTTCTCTTGGAGTCTTGCGTCTTGGACTGGTTGTAAATTTTTTATCCCATCCAGTGGTGAACGGATTCACCAATGCTGCGGCTATAATCATTGCCACGTCCCAGTTTCCAAAATTTTTCGGAGTTTACATAGACAAGGCGCCCCACCATTACGAGACCATGGTCAGAATGGCACAGGCAGCGATGGATTATACCCACGTTCCCACCTTGCTATACGGCATTGGTGCCATTGCAATTATGGTAACTCTTAGAAAAATTAACCCTCGCATTCCAAATGTGCTGTTTGCTGTGGCCATAACCACAGCCATTTCCTACTTTACCGGTTTTCATAACGACCAGAAAGTAAGCATTTCAGCTCTGCAATCACCTGGTATAAACGACAAGATTGCAGAATTCAATCATTGGATTCACGAAATAGAGACACTTGGCCTGGAAAGAGCTCAAATCGGTATAAAGGTTGATGAAGAGCTGAAAAATCAGCAAGGTCACGGCAAATCAATTGAGCTTATAAAACTGCAAAGCAATGTTGAAATACTGACCAATGCCATTGAACATGCAAAACATGAATCCCACCTGATCAGAAAAGAGCTTCGTAAAATGAAATTTGAGGCAGTGGTCGTTGATAACACCTACACCTTTTTTCCCAAGGCTCTTATTCCGACAGGAGCTACAGCCGATGGAAAGACATGGCGTTTAAAGGTAAAGAATACGGCTCTTAATCCCGAGGAATTAACCATGATGGGTGGTGGTGCCGTTATTGGCAAAATTCCGGAGAATTTGCCAAAATTCGTCATCCCCGATCTGAATATGAAGACATTTTTAAAACTGCTTCCTTCGGCAATTATTATTTCGCTTCTTGGTTTCATGGAAGCAATTGCCATTGCCAAGGCCATGGCAGCCCAAACAGGTCAGAAGCTTGATCCAAATCAGGAGCTTATCGGTCAGGGACTTGCCAATATTATCGGCTCCATGGGTTCCAGTTATTCAGTTTCCGGCTCTTTTTCACGTTCAGCGGTAAATCTTCAAGCCGGAGCCGTCTCAGGGATATCCTCTGTTGTAACCTCCATCATGGTTGTTATCACCCTGCTCTTTTTCACTCCGCTTCTGTACCATCTGCCCCAGGCAGTTCTTGCAGCGGTCATCATGATGGCAGTAATTGGTCTTTTAAACGTGAAAGGCTTTGTTCATGCCTGGCATGCACAATGGTATGACGGAGTAATCTCTGTGTTGAGTTTTGCTGTTACCCTGTACTTTGCACCACATCTGGACAAGGGGATCATGGTTGGTGTAGCCCTTTCCATGGTAGTTTTTCTTTACAAATCGATGAGACCGGTTGTAGCAAGTCTTTCTCTCCACGATGATAAGGTTCTCAAGTCGGCTGAATATTACCGGCTGAAAGGTTGTCGCCATATCTCTGTTATTCGTTTTGATGGTGCCCTCTTTTTTGCTAACGCCAGCTACCTTGATGAACAGGTCGCCAAATTTCGGGACGAGCAACCAGACCTTCGCTACCTTCTCCTTGATGCCAGCGCGATCAACGACATGGATGCCTCCGGTGAAGAGGCTCTTGATATGCTGGTAAAACGAGTAAGAAGTGCCAATCTTGGTTTTGCCATATGTGGCATAAAAGGACAAGTATTGAGCGTAATGGAAAGAACCGGTCTGTATGACAGAATCGGTAAGGAAAACATCTATGCCGATTCAAAGGGAGCCTTATCGGATATAATCGACAAGGTACATACCAACACAGATTTACCCCAGACAGGTTGTGACGACTGTCCATTAACACAATACATCCCGCTTGAACAATAATTTAACCATTTTGTTCACAGCAGTTTCAACGCCTCTGAAGCCTCAGCGCATCAGAGGCGTTTCTCGTTATAGGTCAGATCAACTCTTGTTAAAAATAACTTAATTTTTTTTGCACTACTCGGTATTTCATGGTAGTGTAATCATAATAATATATCCCTCTCATCAGCAAAATATATGCATTTTTCATGAACTCTTCAGGATATTACCTCTATTAATTTCTTCAGGATATACGATGAAAAAAAGTTTTATTTTGACAATTCTCTCTTGTTTTTTTTCTGCAACAGCCTTTGCCAGCAGTGGAGGGGAGCACGGAACGACTAACATTGATGTTTCCAGTCTGGTAACAACCGGATTGGGTCTGTTTTCTTTACTGCTCTTCATTTTGGCATACGTCATGGTAATATTTGAAGAGCAGCTTCATCTCAGGAAATCAAAACCTGTCTTGCTTGCAGCCGGCATCATCTGGATATGTGTAGCAATTACCTTTGCACGACTGGGATACCCGCATGCAGCAGAAGAAGCTATTAGACACAATTTGCTGGAATATGCCGAATTATTCCTCTTTCTGCTGGTTGCCATGACCTATATAAACGCAATGGATGAACGAAATGTTTTCCAGGCTTTAAGGGCATGGTTGGTTACCAGAGGCTTTTCATTACGGGCTGTGTTCTGGGTCACAGGAACTTTGGCATTTTTCATCTCACCTGTTGCCGATAACCTGACCACCGCACTGCTTATGGGCGCAGTTGCGATGGCTGTTGGCGGATCAAATACCAAATTTATTACCGTTGCCCTGATCAATATTGTTATCGCTGCAAATGCAGGAGGAGCATTTTCTCCGTTTGGAGACATCACTACTCTGATGGTATGGCAAAAAGGTCACATTCAATTTACCGAATTTTTTGCAATTTTTATCCCTTCAGTGGTCAACTGGCTGTTCCCCGCCATAATTATGAGTTTTGCTGTTGACAAAGTTACTCCAAAGGCTGCCAGCAGAAGCTACCCCATGAAAATCGGGGCAAAACGTATTGTAATCCTTTTTCTTCTCACCATTACCACAGCAGTCTCTTTCCATAATTTCCTCGACCTGCCCCCTGCGACTGGAATGATGTTTGGTCTGGGCTATCTGGGCTTTTTCTCCTATTATATTAAAAGAGTAGAAAACAGAAATTACGATGTGGACGACAATCCTCTCGCCTACCATGGCAGACCGGATTCCTTCGATCTGTTCAAAAAAGTTTCCAGGGCAGAATGGGATACTCTGCTGTTCTTTTACGGGGTAATCCTCTGTGTCGGCGGGCTCTCACAGTTTGGTTATCTGGCGCTTGTTTCCAATTTTTTCTATCACGATCTTGGGCCAACCTTTGCCAATGTGATGGTTGGAATACTCTCTGCCATTGTTGACAATATCCCGGTAATGTTTGCGGTGCTGACCATGAACCCGGACATGTCTCACGGTCAATGGCTGCTGGTTACTCTCACAGCCGGTGTCGGTGGCAGCCTGTTATCCATAGGTTCTGCAGCAGGTGTTGCATTGATGGGCTCTGCAAGAGGCATCTATACCTTCGCTGCCCATCTTAAATGGACGCCCATTATTGCCATGGGATACGCGGCTTCCATACTTTGCCACGTTTTCGTAAATGCAAGGCTTATGTAGGCATAATACTTTCCCGGCAGATCTGAAATTATTGCATGCGTTGTTTAGTACGGAAAATGTTACGTTTTCAGTTTCCTGACATGGTTGTTCTGCCAGGTAATCTGGAAAGAATAACGTATCATAAGTAAAGGAGATAATACAGCAAAACCCCGTTTCGGAGCATTAGAATGTCAGATATACTTACAAGGAGAAGAGGCAATTTGGTAAAATATTTGTACACAGACCAGAAATCAGTCCTTTAACAACTCTCCGATCTTTTTTGACAGCTCTTCCACACTGAATCCAGGAACATAAACACCTTCTTTCGGACAGGTTCCTTGACACATACCACAACCTCGACACAATTTCCGGTTTATAACAATATGTCGTACCATCGGACGCACAGTGGTTAGAGAAATAGCCTTATACGGGCAGACATTGACACAAAAAGCACAACCGTCACAATTATCAAGATTTACCCGAGCGGTAAGTTTTCCATAATCCTTGTACACAAAAACATTAGTCGCCATGTTGTTTTCCCCTTGTTTTCAATTAAGCACTAAAACATACTTAATACTTATTTAGTCCAGCGTCAACCCAATGTGAATGATCAAGGCACTATTCAGAAAACTGAGTTCAGGGCAGCGGGAATTTACAGTAATGAAGAACCAATTACCTATGCATCTTTTCTGTGCAAGGGCATAACAACACAGGCAATGTTGTCATCTGATATGGTTTAAATATAAGAAATACCCTGTCATTGCGCATCTATTCTCCAAGACTCGTAGCAATCCTGGATAATTGATCATTTTAACTGAAAGAAAAGTGTCTCTGAGAACCACGTTGAGCAAAATAAAAGCATTGCCTCTTGTCATGATTATCGTAATTTGTTATCACCAGCATAGCAAAATTGGAATATGATATATGTCTCTGGAGCCTTCATTTTCACCACCCTTCAATAAACAGGTAGAAGAAGCAACTTCAGTATACTTTGCCCGTAAAAACAATAAGGATTACCCAATGGGACGTAACACTGTCTTCAATATATGTTTTTTGTTCTGTATCCTTTTCTTTGGTGATTTACAGGTAAGCCTGGCAAACCAAGAAGATACAGGGGTTTCGTTTTCCAAGGCATGGGAATTGATGACGTCCAAAAGCGACGCCTTAAAAGCAGCACAAGAACACGTCGTCCATGCTGAATACAAGAAGGAAAGTGCAGCCGACCTCTATCTGCCCGACGTGAGGCTCACTGCCAGTTACATCTATCTCAATGATGATGTAACGCTCAAATCCCATGACCTGTTTGCAAATCTTCCTGCAGGCAAACAGCTCGCTTCCCTCATTGCCAACATAGCAAAAGATTATGACTTTCCTGTCAGGTTACTCGCTACCGGCTTAAACTCCACCATGGCCGAACGTGAAAACTTCACCAGCAACCTTACCGCCACCTGGCCCATCTACACAGGTGGAAGAATTACTGCCGCCCAGGATATAGCGTCAGCTCAACTTGGAGAAGCCGACAGCCAATTTCGACTCGAATCTCTGCAACAATTCGAGCATCTGGTAAAATACTATTTCGGCGCAGTACTCTCAAAAACGATTTACCAGACACGCATGGATGCAGAAGCAGGATTGCAAAAACATCGAGACTATGCAATCCTCCTTGAAAAACAAGGGCAAATCGCCAAAGTTGAACGAATGCAGGCGGAAGCCGCTTATGACAAGGCGGTAGTCGAGCGTAAAAAGGCGTTAAGGGATTATGAGATTGCTATAGTAGCATTGACGGAACTCCTGAAAAGTGAACAGCCAGTGGCACCATCCGACCAGTTGTTCATAAAAGACAACCTGCCGGATCTTGACTCCTTCGTTCAAAAAACGCTGCAAAACCACCCAGGTCTGGATATCCTTGCCTCAAAAAAGGAACAGGCTCAAGGGTTAGTATCGGTTCGAAACGGGGAATTTTTGCCAACTGTCGCTTTATTTGGCAATTATAACCTCTATGAAGATGACAGCCTGACCACCAAAATCACCCCGGATTGGCTGGTTGGTGTAACCGTCAATCTTCCTCTTGTTGACCGTACAGGTCGATCAGGCAACAGAGAAGCTGCCAAGAGCAATGTGAGACAACTCACATATCTTACCAATCAGACCAAAAGTAATTTAAAGGTGCTGGTTGAGAAATCTTATCGGCAAACCCAGCAGGCACTCGAAGAATACCAGGGGCTTGGTTCCAGCCAGGCTCTTGCCCAAGAGACAGTAGACCTTAGAATCAAGGCATTCAGTCAGGGGATAAACACCTCACTTGATGTGGTTGACGCCGAACTCTTTCTGGCACAGGTCAAAACACAACGTGCAGTAGCCATGTACAATTATGTCAAGGCTCTCGGGACACTGGTGATTACAAGCAGCTCTCCCGAATCATTTTTTCAATATCAAAACATCAATGCAGTAAAGGAATAACGATGCGATTTTTAAGAATTTTTCTCTCATTAGTTTTTTTTGTGGCGCTGGTGGTATGGCTCAGTTACACCTTTTGGGAAGCATATCAGCCAAAGCCGGCACGCATTCAAGGTCAGATTGAAGCACAACAGTATAATGTCAGCTCTAAAATCGCCGGTCGCATTGATAAGGTTTTGGTGAAAAAAGGAGATACGGTTGAGCGTGGTCAAATGATATTTACCCTTCTCAGTCCTGAACTTGACGCAAAGCTGGCCCAGGCAGAAGCAGGTCGTGATGCGGCGGCAGCGGTGGCAGAAGAGGTGAATACAGGAGCCAGAAAACAACAGATTGAAGCGGCACGGGACAAATGGCAGCAGGCAAAGGCTGCTGCCGATCTGATGGAAAAAACCTATGAGCGCATCGAAAACCTGTACAAGGATGGTGTAATCGCCGAACAACAGCGGGATGAAACCTACACCAAACTTCAGGCAGCCAGGTATTCAAGCAGTGCTGCCTATCAAATGTATCAGCTTGCTGAAGAAGGTGCGAGGGACGAAACCAAAAAAGCTGCCGAGGAAAAAGTGAGAATGGCCGCTGGTGCTGTTACCGAAATAGAAGCCTATGCTACCGAAACCAAGATTAATACCTGGCATGCGGGAGAGGTCACCCAGATCCTTCTGCAAAGTGGAGAAATCGCACCGCAGGGTTTTCCGGTTGTCACAGTAATGGACATGGAAGATGCGTGGGCAGTATTTCATATTCGTGAAGATCTTTTAAGCCAGTATAAAAAAGGGACTGAATTTACGGTTAGCATTCCAGCACTGGGAGAGAAACACTACACATTTCAAGTGACCCATGTCGCAGTTATGGGTGATTTTGCCACCTGGCGAGCCACCAGCGATGATTCCGGCTTTGATATGCGCAGTTTTGAAATTGAAGCCCGTCCTGTTGAACCCATCGATGACCTTCGCGCCGGTATGAGTGTTCTCATTGTACAGTAATGAAGATTTTCGCCCTGTTCTCAAGAGAGATCAAACAGATTTTTTCCGACCCGTGGCTCCTGTCAATGATGAGCTGGATACCACTGGCACTCTTTTTCCTGATGTGGCTGATATTTTCCAAAGGAGTCGCCACCGATATCCCTATAGGTGTAGTCGATCAGGACAACAGTAAGGCGTCAAGAGAACTGATTCGGAAATTTGACGCAAGCCCTGAAATGGCAGTCACCAGGAACTATATCGACCTGCAGCAGGCAGAAAAAAGCCTCAGGCTGGGCACAGTTTACGGTCTGATCGTTATTCCGGATAACTTTGAAAAAAACATCATCAAGGGTCGGCCACCACAGGTAACAGCCTTTATAAACAGCCAGTTTCTGCTGATGGGGCGGGTATTGAAATCTGCCATTCTCAAAGCACAAAGCACCTTTGCCGTACAAATCGATACCGCCAAGAACCTGACCGGCCCAACCCCGGTTTTCAGTATGGCTCTTTCTGCTGCCATGCCCATAGGCAACCAGACCACCGCATTATTTAACCATAATCGTGACTACGCCCAGTTTCTTCTGGCGGCAATATTTCCGGCCATCTGGCAAATTATCATCGTTATCACCAGTGTACTTTCTCTAACAAGAGAACAGCGAGTCTATGGCCTGGCAAACTGGCTTGGAAAAACTCCCTGTAGAAAGATATTAATAAAAATCCTCACCTTAACCTTCTTCTTTTTCCTGCAGGGAGCCCTGTTTTTAACCGCCATGTACATCATACTTCGCTGGCCGATGCACGGAAAATGGTCCATTCTTTTTTCAGCCCAGTTGCTGACTATTCCAGCAGCCATCTCGGCAGCCTTTCTCATATTTTTTCTGATCAGGGATCCCTCACGCAGCTTGAGTATTTCCGCATCGTATGCAGCCCCAGCCCTCGCGTTCATGGGCGTTACCTTTCCTGCCACCGACATGACACTGCCGGCAAGAATCTGGAGATCACTTCTGCCCATTTCCCATTATATTGACATCCAGATTGGTCAGGTTAATTATGGAGTTCCGCTGAAAAATGCCCTCCCTCATTTTGCGGCGCTTACCTGTTTTATCATTCCTGCCATGCTTGTTATTCTGCTTGCCATAAAGACAGCGTCCAGGGAACCGGAAAAAGCGGAGGCGATTTCATGACTCTGATCAACCTGTTACGACATGAATTCAAGGCAATCTTTACAAACCCGGCCATTATGCTCACCGTTATTGGCGGTGTCGTTTTTTACTCTTTTCTCTATCCTTTGCCCTATGCAGAGCAAATACCGCGGAATCAAAAAGTAATCGTGGTCAATCTTGACAACAGCCAGCTGAGCAGAAAACTGGAAAGAATGGTGGATGCAACCCCGCAGGTGGAATTGGTTGAACGGGCATACAGCATTGAAGAAGCAAAACGGATTTTTATCGACCAGAAGCTTGCCGGTATTCTGGTCATCCCCGAACATTTTTATAGAGATCTTATGCTGGGTAAGCAGCCCATTCTTTCCTACGCAGGCGACGCCAGCTATTTTCTGGTCTACGGTACCGTTCTCGAGGGGCTTATGGGAGCAGGAAAATCTCTATCGGCACAAACCAGGGTGCAAAAACTGGTAATTTCAGGACAAGCAACGCCATTAGCCAGAGAACAATACAGTGCCATCCATATGAACATCCGGTCTGTCTTTAACACCACCGACGGATATGTTAACTATGTTATCCCCGGAGTTTTTATTATCGTCCTCCACCACACTCTGATCATGGGTGCAGGCATCCTCGGAGGAACCCAAAATGAGGCCAGCAACGCCGGTATTGCAGGATACTGGCAAACAGCTCCGCCCCTGCAACTCCTTCTGGTACGAACCTTTCTTTTCATCGCAATTTACTGGCTTCTTTGCATGTACTATTTTGGCTTCAGTTTTGATTTTTATGATATCCCGATCAACGGAGACTTTAAGATTTTGAATCTCCTGATTCTCCCGTTTCTCCTCGCTGCATCACAAATGGGAATCCTGCTGGGATTGATACTGCCAAGAAGAGAGCTGGTAACCATCATTTTGCTTATGACATCCTTCCCGCTAGTTTTCGGTGCAGGATTCATCTGGCCCCTGGAGTCCATACCGCCCGAGATTTATTCGGTTATTAAATTCATTCCCGCAGTCCCGGCAATGAAACTGTTTATCGTTTTTAATCAAATGGAAGGGGACATCGCCATGCTAAGGCCCCTGGTTGATCAACTCTGGTTATGTGTTATTCTCTACGGCACCCCAAGTCTTATCATCCTCTATCTGCGACGTAAAAAAGCATTAGACGCCAAGCAAAAACTGATACAGGAGAAAGTATGATGAAATCGGTCTGCGTTTTTTTAGGCTCAAGGGTCGGTAATGATCCCGCATATCTGGAAGCCGCAGCGGCAACAGGACGTGAACTGGCCGCCCGGAACCTCACCTGTGTCTACGGCGGTGCCCGTACCGGGTTAATGAACGAACTGGCAGAAAGTGCAAAAAACGCAGGTGCCAAGGTCATAGGTGTTACCGTCCAAGCCCTCAAAAACAAAGAAAATTTTCACAGGAACCTGGATGAACTTCATGTCCTGCCAACCATGCATGAACGAAAACATCTGATGGTCAAACTTTCAGATGCCTTCATCGCCTTGCCGGGAGGAATCGGAACCTATGAGGAATTTTTTGAGGTGTATACCCTGGCCAAATTGCAGTTTCACCATAAGCCGTGTGGCCTGCTCAATGTTAACGGCTTTTTTACTCCCCTTTTAGACATGCTGGAAGCAACCGAAAAGGCCGGTTTTTTAAGCCAACCCTATAAGCAATCCATCATCTGTGCAACCGATCCGGCAACACTTTTTGACCAACTGACAGCTTCTGATCATCAAAAACATTGATACTCCCCATATACTCCAGCTCACAAGTCCGATACCAACAGGAAAAGACTCTAGTCTCCTCCAGTAAGGCAGGCATGGCAAGCCATATCATCCGGTTTCCTGTTCAGCCTGAAATATTTGTCCAATATTCTGTTTATTTTTCTATAAAACTGGAATTATTTATTCCGTTATTACGACACATCCTCAAAAAAATTTGTGATAAATTCAACCAAGACGTTTTTTATCGTTTATTTTCATGTAAATACAAAAGGCATTATTTTGCAATCCATCCGACATCACACTTTTCTTTTATCTGGCACAATTTTTGTCTAATAGATTATAGTATGGATTAAATATTTGTTCGATGAGGTGCTTTTTTTTTGCTGTATTAATTCTAGAATTGGGGTGCATTATGAAAAGGCTTTTTATTGGATTATCCGCTAGTATGTTATTGATGCCAGGTCTGGCCATGGCCGATGCAATCTCACCAGAAACATTTTCGGCTACACTGGGAATTGGAGAGAGTGTAACAATCACCAAGACCGTAACTGTCGCTGCAGAGGCGCCAACAACTGCCCCTGTAGATGTTTTCTTTCTTGCAGATACCACAGGAAGTATGGGTTCTTATATTTCTGCTGTACAAAGCAGTGTTTTAAATATTTTGAACAACACCTCAGGTCTTGGCGATGTTCAGTATGCCGTTGGTGAATATAGAGATAAAGGGGATGACTTTATCTACCGTTTGGACCAGTCAGTGACGAACAATACAGCAGCAATTCAAGCTGGAGTAAACGCCTGGGATGCTGATGGTGGTGGTGATTGGAAAGAAGGTCAACTGACCGCGTTAACAGAGCTTACA
>PDWI01000708.1_pt1 | contig 54069 bp, 54 predicted proteins | sample 1430891 | NCBI WGS metagenome assembly PDWI01 (sample SAMN01162508, study PRJNA174530) | Oral metagenome, whole genome shotgun sequencing project. | biome: Marine environment; feature: Marine mammal; material: Swab sample of the gingival sulcus; isolation source: swab sample of gingival sulcus... | reverse complement strand
CTTTTTCTAAATATTTTGAATGCTGAAATTGTTATTAAAATAAATGCTATAATCCAAAAATAAAAACCTATTCCATAGCTCGTTACTATTATTTCCGGAGGCTTCTTATCGCTCCATATTTCTCTAAAATATAATGATGTTAAAGCTATTGTTAAGGTGAGCAGCGCAATAGGAAAGCTTAGTGGGCGTTTGTTTTCTACTAATATAAAAGTGGTGAAAAATAAAGGATTAGCTAACCAAGCAATACTCCAGTCTTCAAATTTATGGAATGGGTTGGAAATGGCTGCTAGCCAACCGACCAGAAGCGTTTCAATACCATACCATGTTGGTCCAGGTTCAGAATAATACATAAAAATCAGAGACAGAAAGTATAAAATAATACTTAAAATGTCTAAAGGGACTTGTTTGGTTTGAAGCATCTTCTTTATTTTCATTGTTCTTTACCTTTAACAATATTATTATCGAGTCATAATAGCTCAAATATCACAACAAACCTGCTATAAAATAGTCTGTTTTGTTGCTTATAGTACCCAATATGCTGTTATTCTGTGATATTTATGCGGTTAATACATAAATATCACAGAACAGTAACTCAATCGGGCAGTGCTCTATAATGCCGCCAAAGCCTGATTAAAGGTCTTACTAGGTCGCATGGCCGCGCTTGCCAATTGTTCATCGGCAAAGTAGTAACCGTCAATGTCCATGGCTTTTCCTTGGACAGCGTTTAGCTCTTCAACAATCGCCGCTTCATTTGCCGTTAGCTTTTGTAGGGTGTGCATCGCGCACCGTTTCAATACAATGGGAAAAAATATGCAAATGCACATCCAAAACAAAAAACAAACGACCAAAAACAAGCGGTAATTAACGTCTATCAATTGGTGCGCGGTGCGCACCCTACGCTTGCTCGATGTTCACGAGCACGTTTTTTTGCTGCTTCTCGTTCTCTTTCACTCTTGATTTCTTCGTCTTGTAGCTTTAGGTAGACTTTAAGCTCTTGAACTGCCTTATATGCTTCGTGAATTTTTTGATCTGAATCTTCCCAATTTCTAAGGTCTGGAAATGTCGTTTGTTCAGATAAACTTCTTGCCATCTGAAAAATTACGGCTTTTCCTCTATCAGATGCTTGGAGTTTTGGGAATAGTCTATCAAGCAAATCACGCTTTGATTCATCATCAGACCAAGTCGCGAGGAAACTATCAGCTACGTGAGAAGCAAGGAGGAACTTCCTCAAAGCATTTCGGCGCCAGTATGATTTGAGAGCTGCTTCATATGCCAACTCAATTAATCGAGGTGTAATTTTAGCTGCCAATATTTATATTTCCTCCTTAATGCATAACAATATTATTATCTAGTCATGATAGCTAAAATATCACCATTTCTCTTACAAAAAATAGTCAATTTAGCCATTATTTAACAATAAAACCAAGATATTTTGTGATATTAAAGTATCGATTACTTTAATATCACAAAACACACACTTAAAACTACAAAGCACTTAAAGCCTGATTAAAGGTCTTACTTGGTCGCATGGCCGCACTTGCCAATTGTTCATCGGCAAAGTAGTAACCATCGATATCCATGGCTTTGCCTTGGACAGCGTTTAACTCATCAATAATAGTCGCTTCGTTTGCCGTTAGTGTTTCGGCCAGCGGGGTGAATTGGGCTTTTAATTCGGCATCTTTGTCTTGTGCTGCCAAGGCTTGTGCCCAGTACATGGCTAAATAGAAATGGCTGCCGCGGTTATCTAACTCACCCGCTTTACGTGACGGCGATTTATTGTTTAATAACAATTGCTCGGTAGCTTTGTCCAGCGTGTCGGCCAGCACTTGGGCTTTGCTGTTGTTATCGGTCGTGGCGAGGTGTTCTAGCGATACCGCCAGTGCTAAAAATTCACCTAAGGAATCCCAACGCAGGTGGTTTTCGCTATTAAACTGCTGCACGTGTTTGGGGGCTGAACCACCCGCACCCGTTTCAAACATTCCACCACCGTTCATTAACGGCACGATAGAAAGCATTTTCGCACTGGTGCCGACTTCCAAAATCGGGAATAAATCGGTCAAATAATCACGCAGTACATTACCTGTGACTGAAATGGTATCTTCGCCCGCTTTCAAACGTTCCAAGGTGAAACGCGTGGCATCTTCTACCGATAGAATACGAATATCTAACCCGTTGGTATCGTGGTCTTTTAAGTAACGTTCGACTTTTTTAATCAGCTCTCTATGGTGTGGACGTTTTTCATCGAGCCAGAAAACGGCTGGGGTTTGACTGGCTCTGGCACGAGTGACGGCTAATTTTACCCAATCTTGGATTGGAGCGTCTTTGACTTGGCACATACGCCAAATATCGCCTGCCCCTACTTTGTGTTCGATAAGCACATTATTATTGGCATCAAGCACACGTACCACACCAGCACTTGCCATTTGGAACGTCTTATCGTGCGAACCGTATTCTTCGGCTTTTTGCGCCATCAAACCAACGTTTGGTGATGTGCCCATTGTGGTTGGGTCGAATGCCCCATTTTCTTTACAGAATTTAATGGTTTCTTCGTAAAGTCCGGCGTAACTGCTGTCCGGGATAACGGCTTTGGTGTCTTGTAATTTGCCGTCTTTGTTCCACATTTGCCCGGAACTGCGAATCATCGCCGGCATTGAGGCATCAACTATTACATCGCTGGGCACGTGTAAGTTGGTAATGCCTTTATCCGAATCCACCATTGCTACATCGGGATTGTTGGCGTAAATCGCTTGAATATCAGCCTCAATTTCAGCCTTTTTATCGGCAGGTAATTTGTCCAATGCACCGATAAGGTTACCAAAACCGTTATTGACATTCACACCGATGGCATCAAAAGTGGTTTGGTGCTTGGCAAATAAATCCTTGAAGAACACTTTGACCGCCTCGCCGAAAATAATCGGGTCGGAGACTTTCATCATTGTCGCTTTCATATGCAGCGAGAACAACACACCTTGTGCTTTGGCATCGGCAACTTGTTCGGCCAAAAATTCAACCAAGGCTTTACGACTGAGTACCGTTGCATCAATGATTTCACCAGCCAGCAGCGGAGCGGCTGATTTTAATTCGGTGACGCGACCGTCGTCACCGGTAAATTCAACGCGATAATCGGTGGCTTTTTCCAGTGTGACCGACTGTTCATTGGCAGCAAAATCGCCGTGCGACATTGTGGCGACGTGAGATTTAGAATCCTTGCGCCACGCACCCATTGAATGCGGATTGGCTTTGGCAAAGTTTTTCACCGCATTCGGGGCACGACGGTCGGAGTTACCCTCACGCAACACCGGATTGACTGCACTGCCCTTGATTTTGTCGTAGCGGTTGCGAATATCGGTTTCCTTATCATTACTCGGATTATCAGGGTACTCAGGCAGCGCATAGCCTTTGTCTTGTAGCTCCTTAATGGCTGCCTTTAATTGCGGAATGGAAGCACTGATATTGGGTAATTTAATGATGTTGGCCTCTGGCTTTTTCACCAACTCACCCAGTTCTGCCAAGGCATCGGGGATGCGTTGGTCTGCATTTAAAAAATCCGGGAAAGTGGCAATAATACGCCCGGCGAGTGAGATATCGCTGGTTTCAATTTCAATGCCTGCAGTTTTAGTAAAGGCTTTAACAATCGGTAACAATGAACGAGTAGCTAATGCTGGTGCTTCATCGGTTTTGGTATAAATAATTTTTGACATCGTTGTATCCTCAATATTGTTGATAGCTGTAGTAAAGTGACTCAAAAACCGGTACGGCGTTATACCGTCTTGCCGTATTTGTTATACTGTCTGCGATGGCAAACCCTATAGCAATTTTTCATTCACTTCACTGTAAATTTGGCAGTGATTATACGGCAAAAACAGAAACTATGCCATTGCCATTTGTATCTAAGCCGCCATACGATTTGATGAATCGGTATTTCAATTGTCGCAAGTTTGTTATAACACTCACTTTTGTTGCTTCACCCTTATTTTGGTTCAGCTTCAATTGTGCCTGCATACCCGTGATTTTAAGTTTGAAACCAACGATGGCTTTGTGCATTAGTTCGTACCAATAAAGGCACTGTTTGTCTGCTTTGTAATAACTGCTTCACCGTCAATGGGTTTGACGATATCTTAAATGGCAAATCCCGGCTGCGATTCGTGTAGTCTTGAGTGCGGGTTTTGTCAGCTGTGCACGACGTAAATAATCGGTAAGTTTAAGTCTCGCCATTTTTGCAATAAAATCGCTGCATTTTTTTCAGCCTCTTGATTGTTTCTATTGCCCCCCCACAGGCTTCATTGTCAAAACCTTGTTGAATATCAATTAAAATTAAAGCGCTCTTGCCTTTTAACTTCATGATGCTTTGCGCCTATCTTATCGCATTGATATCAACGTAGTCACCGAAACAGCAAGTGGCTATCGTAACCACTAATCGTTTAATTTTTGCACAAATTTTGCCAGCCTTTGCCCTAAGTATTCGGCCGTGGCCAAATCAGTCGGATGTATGCCGTCGGTAACACAGGCAGCGATACCAATTTGGCTGCCCATACGATTCAGCCCTTCCTTACCGCTGGCGTGCTTATCCACACCCAGCCATACCATACCGTGCTGAGCTGCCAAAGTGAACAAAGCCTGCAAGGCACAGCTTTGCTCACCGTTGATACCGGTGCCGCAAGTAAAGCCAATCGCTAATTTATCTGCCCACAGCTGGTCTTCCCACAACACGCCGCTGCTATCGGCAAAGGCTTTGAACTGGGCGGCGACATTGCCCATATATGTCGGTGAGCCAAAAGCAATCGCTTCACAATCAGTTAATTGTTTAAACAAAGCATCGTTATGGAAACAGCCGGCGCTAATTTCATCACCCGTAATTTTGTGCTCCACCACCCTGGCGGCACCGACACTTTGTATCCCTTTGATAATCGCTGTTGCCAGTTGCTCCGTGTGCCGGGTCTGTGAAAAATAGACCACACCAATGGCAGGCACTTTTTTATGTTGTTCTTTGACATCCATTTGTTTTTCACCGGTTTTTTTATTGAATCAGGCGCTTTACGATTTTAACACCTTAATCCCCAAAACAATCATCGCCGCCCCAAAAATGCGGTCAATCCAATGGCCAACGGCCTGAAAACGTTTGTTTAAGACAGGCAGTGACAGTAACACCGTAACAAAGGCAAACCAAAACCACTGCAGCACCATCATCCACACAGCATAAACGACCAGTTGATACCACGGTAAAGCAGGCGACAGCACTACGGTAAACAGGGCAATAAAATAAATCGGGGCTTTGGGGTTTAAAGCATTACAGGCAAATCCCATTGACAAGCTTTTTTTGGCAGACAACTCAAGCGTATCAACTCGATTGCCTGATGTATTGATTGGGCCTGCCTTAGCACGCAATCCCGTAATACCCAGATAAATCAAATAACAACCGCCCAGCAGTTTTATCCACCACAGCAGCGTAGTTGAATTCGCCACCACCGTCGCCAAGCCAAAAACAGAATAAGTAATGTGCACAGACAATCCCAAGGCAATACCCAAGCTGCACCATAACCCCGCCCTGCGGCCGTATTTCAAGGTATGTTGTGAGACCAGGACAAAATCCGGTCCCGGGGACGCCGCCGCCAATAAATGTACGCTAGTAATAATAAAAAATCCTTGCCAAAACGCCATTAATCACCTCTCTTTTTATTCATCGGGCTTACTCTGTTAGCAATCCAACAGAACAATCCTGTCAGCAAAGCGGGAAAAAATACAGCATAAAATAACCGGCTGATGCACCAATGTTACCTAATCACCGAGCCGCTGTCATTCTATAATTTAGTCTTTTCGGTAAATTATTGCTATAATTAGCTGCCAGATAAAATAAACAACAGGAATAAACTATGGCATCACACGAGCGCATTCGTAAAGTGAGTGAGCAAATTCGTCGCGAATTGGTCAGTATTCTGCCCGAAGCGGTTTTTCACCGTAAAATCAATTTTGTTTCGGTCACCGGCATCGATTTATCACGTGATTTTAAGTACGCCACTATTTACGTGACCATTATTGGTAATGACGAAATCCGTCAAGAATTAGTCGATTTACTCAATCAAAATAAAGGAGCCGTTCGTCATTTACTGTCTAAACGCCTGACTACGCGTACGGTACCCGAGATGACGTTTGCCTATGATACGTCGGTCGAATACGGGGCAAAGATGGAAAAACTGTTACACGACATTGTTGAAGAAGACGAACGCCGGCACGGTAATAACGACTAGTTCATCATGGTGAAAGTGCCTTTTCGTGCCTTAAACGGTGTTTTGCTATTGGACAAAAACAGTGATGTCAGTAGTAACAAGGCGTTACAAGATGCACGATTTACCTATCGGGCCAAAAAGGCCGGGCACACAGGCACACTCGACCCCTTTGCGACCGGCTTGCTGCCCATCTGTTTTGGTGAGGCGAATAAATACGCTCGTTGGTTATTGGACGCCGATAAAACGTATGCTTTTACCGCCGTGTTAGGGCAACAATCCAGCACCGGTGACACCGAAGGTGAAATTGCCGTTATCGACAGTCATCCCGCAATCACACCGGCTGCACTGCAATCTGCCGAGCAGGCCTTTTTGGGGGAAATTGAGCAAGTCCCGCCCAAATATTCAGCCATAAAAATTAACGGGCAAAGAGCTTATGATTTGGCCAGAGCCGGAAAGTCGTTTGCTATTGCGGTGCGACAAGTGACGATTCATTCGTTGTCACTGGCGTTGGAAGGCAATATGCTCACCGGTATTACCCGCGTTTCCAAAGGTACCTATATCCGCACTTTGGTTGAAGATATTGCCAGACATTTAGGCACGGTTGCTTACTGTCAAGCACTGCGTCGATTACAAATTGCCGATTTATACAGTGATGATAAAGATTGCCCCCGCCCAATGCATACGCTGGAAGCGATTCGTGCCATCAGTGCGGAAAGTGAGCGCGACAACCTGTTGTTGCCAATGGATTTGCTCTGTCGTCAATTTCCCAGACAGGCGATTTTATCTGCCCACTGGGCGATGCTTATCCGCGGGCGACACACCAGCATTGACAGTACCCAACAAGGTATTGTCAGACTTTATCTGGACGATGAATTTCACGGCTTGGGCGAGATCAAACAGGGACGATTAAAAGCTTTTCGATTATTAAATACAGGGTTTTAGCAATGCACGATTTTATCAAAGGGTTTACTTACGCGCTTTCCGGTTTTGCCTGGATTTTACGTCCAAAAATTCGCCGATTTGTTTATATTCCACTAATTATTAACATAATTTTATTCGCCTTGGCCATCGGTCTGTTAGCACACTTTGCCGAAACCTGGGTGTCCGGTTGGCTTGGAGAAAAATCCGATTGGTGGCGTATCTTGCAATGGGCATATGACATTGTTATGCCCATACTGCAATTTGTCATTTACACGACGCTGTTATTCGTCGCCTATTTTTTATTTTCCGCCGTTGCCAACTTAATTGCCGCCCCCTTTAATGCCTTATTATCCAAAGCGGTAGAGCAGCGCTTAACCGGAGAGCCAATCAGTTATTCAGAAATCCCCCTGAGCAAGGAAATCTGGATGACGATAAAAACGGAAATCATCAAGTTACTGCGTTTTGCCCTCTTTGCCGCCCTGATTTTATTGTTGTTGCTTATCCCTGTGGTCAATGTCATTTTCCCTGTTGTTTGGTTTATTTTTATGGCTTATGCTTTATCGCTGCAATATATTGATTACCCGATGGCAAATCACGGGCATTTTTACGCCACGCAACGCGACGTATTAAAGCGCAGCCGAATGCAGCGTCTGGGCTTTGGTACAGCGGCAAATTTATTGTTGCTTGTTCCCGTGCTGAACTTTATCGCTATGCCGGTGTGTGTTTGCGGAGCAACCGTTTGGTGGCGAAAAGGCTTACAGCCTGACATTGAGCGATAATCCGCTCACATCGTTTACCTGAGCATTCGTAAGTGGTTGGTTGGGTTGATACTCTTTTGCAATATCACCTAATATGGTTTGTTATAACTATTTATTGATAATATATCTAATTGAGTTAATAAAATACCAATTGCCAAATGCACAACGGATAAATGTAATGATTTGCTACACAAAATAATTAAACTGCGATATAATTATCGAGTTACGTTAAATTTTTTGAGTGAACAATGAAAAATATGGTTAAAAATCGTTTGGCTTTAACAGCGGCATTATTGCTTGCCGGTTGCGCTTCATCCTCTTCCGATGCACCTGGTAATAAGGTGGCAACGGAACAAGATGGTGATATGGGGCAATGTACCGGGGTGAATTCTTGTAAAGGGACAACTTCTTGCGCGGCTTCCGGGCAAAACCACTGTGCCGGACAAAATACCTGCAAAGGCAAGGGTTGGTTGCCGTTAAGTAAGGCGGAATGTAACACCCGTGGCGGTAAATTTTTAGGTTTTAATAAAACCGACTCGAATCAACAATAGCCGGGAGGAGAATTGCTATGTTGAAAAAGAAAACAAAAGTGATGTTGGCCGTCAGTGCTGCGGCAATGATTGGCGGTGCCTTAGTCACCACCGTCAGTGCTGAGGAACCGGTTGGCAAGTGTGTTGGAGGAAATGCCTGTAAAGGACAGAGCGCCTGCGGTTCAAGCGCTAATTCTTGTGCCGGACAAAATGCTTGCAAAGGTAAAGGTTGGGTCAAGACCGATGCCAAAACTTGTGCTGAAAACAAAGGTAAATTCCAACCTTTAGACGAATAAAGCCGGGAAAAGCTGGTCGCCTGCTCAAATAACCCCACGCTGTTTTATTGGCGGGGGTTTTTTTGTTCTCATTTGTGCAGGCCAATACCATTTTGCATTTTGGCGGCAATTAAGGTATTGTACAGTAAGCAGGCGATGGTCATTGGCCCAACCCCGCCGGGAACCGGTGTAATGGCAGCGGCCTTATCCTTGACAGCGTTAAAGTCAACGTCTCCAACCAATTTATTTTTACCGTCACGCTGAATACGGTTAATGCCGACATCAATCACTACCGCCCCCTGACCAATCCATTCCTGTTTGACCATCTCAGGGCGGCCTACCGCAGCAACGACAATATCGGCAGCGCGGCAAATCGCTTCAATATTTTGACTGCGAGAATGGGTAATCGTCACCGTGCAGTTTTCTTGTAATAATAACGCGGCCATCGGCTTACCGACAATGTTGGAACGCCCTAAAACAACAGCGTTTTTACCGCTTAAATCACCGGCAAAATAGTCTTTTAATAACATGATGCAGCCCAAGGGAGTGCAAGGCACTAAAGCCGGCTCACCTATAGTCAAACGACCGACATTCAATTGACTGAAACCGTCCACATCTTTTTCCGGGGCAATGGCGTTAATCACTGCTTTATCATCGATATGTTCAGGGACGGGCAACTGCACTAAAATCCCATGAATGGAATCGTCTTGATTCAAGGTCGCAATTAATTGTAACAACTCGGCTTGACTGGTTGAGGCATCCAATTCATGCTCAACCGACTTAAAGCCTACCTCAATTGAACGTTTGTTTTTGTTACGTACATAAACTTGTGAAGCCGGATCATTCCCGACCAAAACGACAGCCAGCCCCGGTGTGATACCCCGTTCCTTTAACTCAGCTGTCTGTTTGGTAATTTCTTTTCTCAGGTTTGCAGCAAATGCCTTACCATCAATAATATCAACCATATCATGTTCTCCGAAACAAATAAACCGAGGGACAATTATACCCCATTTGACGACAGTTGCGAACTGTAGGCAAAATGCTGTTAATTGTGTTGTCAAAAACAGGCCTGATTTTTGTCGGCATACCGCTGCTTTAAATTAGCCAAATGCCAACCAGACCGCCACGCCTAACATTAAACTACCGGCGATACGATTAATGCGCCTGACATTACCTGCCCGTTGCAAAAAATGTCGCATCACACCACCGCCGAGTGCGTAAATACATAAGCACATAAACTCCAACAGTAAAATAATAACAACTAAAACAACTAATTGATATTGCAAAGGCCGATGATTATCGATGAACGGTGGTAATAAGGCAATAAAGAATGCCCAACCTTTAGGATTGCCGACGGCGGTCATAAACCCCTGAGAAATTAATGACCAATGCGAGGGTAGGAAAAACCTGGCAGTGCCTGATTGTACGGCCATTTTTCCTTTGCATAGCCACATACTGACACCTAAATAGGCCAAATACAAGCCACCAACATACTTGACAGACTGGAAAAATCCCGGGTATTTCAGCATTATCGCCGCTACACCAAGGACCGCGGCAATAGCAATCAAGCCGACACCCGCTAATTCCCCCAACATCATCGATAAGGTACGGCGAAAACCAATGCTCATACCCATTGTCATCGCCAAAGTCATACACATTCCCGGGGTGATGGAAACAAAGAAGAAAGTGGGAACAAAAGCGGCTAAAATAGCAGGGTTGATTGCATCGAACATTTTATGCCGATTTGTTTTATTCTTCTTTAGGCTTTTTGGTACATTCAATCACGCTGGTGTCTTTGGCTTTTTTGAGATGAACACTGTAAATATGCAAAGTTTGTTCTGCATTAATCGGTGCTTGGCAACTTTTTCTATCACAGCTGACATCTTTAATGATTAAGCCGAAATGATGACCGAATTCCCTTGGATTGCCGGCAGCATATAATTTATTGCGTTCAGCGGACAATTCAACTACCCGAATTTTATGTCCAAATAAAGATTGGTCTAACATCGGGCGATAGGCATTTTTAGCAAAAGACTTAAAACCGTATTCGGCGGTAATGCGTTTTTCGGTTTCTTGCGCTTGCTGATCGCTGCGACAGAGGGCAATAGATTGCATATCGGTCAATTGGCCGGCATCAGAATCAACGGCACACCCACCCAAACCGCTTATTGCTACAACCAGTGATAAAAAAGCAATCGATTGTTTCCGTTTATTGATTGTTATATTCATTTATCCACCCTATTCGTCATCCAAACCTGTCATCGTCACGGTATTAAAGCCCGCATCAACATATAAAATCTCGGCGGTAATACCCGACGCCAAATCAGAGCACAAGAAGGCGGCTGCATTGCCCACTTCTTCCGTACTAACACATTTACGTAGCGGAGCAGATTTCTCGAATTGCTCCAGCATCTTTCTGAATCCGGAAATTCCTGATGCCGCCAAGGTGCGAATAGGCCCTGCTGAAATAGCATTGACACGCACACCTTGGGCACCTAAGGCTGTGGCAAGATAACGGACATTGGCTTCCAGTGAGGCTTTGGCAACCCCCATCAAGTTATAATTGGGAATCACTTTGACTGCTCCCAGATAGGTCATAGCAATCACCGAACCGTGATTTTTAGCCAGCATCTCACGTCCGGCTTTTGCCAACGCGACCAATGAATAAGAGCTAATATCGTTGGCCAAAGCAAAATTCTCACGGCTGATACCATCTAGAAAATTGCCCTCCAATGCCTCACGTGGTGCAAAGGCTACCGAATGTACTAAGCCATCCAAACCATGCCAATATTGACCTAATTCGGCAAAAACGTTGTTGATTTCTTCATCGGAGGTGACCTCACAGGGGAAAATAAGCCGCCTGTCACAGCCTAACTCATCCGCCATTTTTTCCACCCGTCCTTTTAACTTTTCATTCTGATAGGTAAAAGCTAATTCAGCCCCTTCACGTTTCATTGCCTTCGCCACGCCCCAGGCGATCGATAAATTGGAGGCCAAACCAACAATTAGCACTTTTTTACCACTTAAAAAACCCATAAACACCTCTTTATATATTTATTTTTTGCCAGCTCAAAAGAATGCACTTTTTGGCAGATAACCCAGCTAAACCGAATCGTTAGCAGCATCAACTTTTGACAATATCCGCCTATCTTAATTGATTGGTCAAAAATTGATTAAGCCAACCGAAAGCGGTTTTTGCTTTGCTCTTTAACCAAACTGCACATTCTACAGAGCCGCTGTTGTCAATGTATCATTTGTTAATCACGCAATAACCACAAACGTGAATAATAGGGTGGATATTTTACCATAAATGGAGTTGCTTGTGGCATAAATCGGCTATCATTTCGCTTACACTACCTAGGATTTCATGCACCCTTATATTACAATAAGCCGATGAATACAACACAAGATTGGTTGAAAATCAAACTACAAACCACCGAGCAATACGATAGCGACACATTAGAAGAAGCTTTATTTGCTGCGGGCGCTTTGTCCGTTACTCTAACCAGTAAAGCCGATGAGGTTATTTTAATTGAACCTGCCCCGGGGGAGCTGCCACTGTGGGAACAAGGCGTTATCGTCACGGGTTTATTCGAGCAAGGGTTCAATCCTGAGGATGCCTTACCAGTCATTACAGCTTGTCTGGGCACCGACAATCCCCCCATCATCGGCACCGATAACTTGGCAGACCGGCAATGGGAACTGGAATGGACTAAACATTTTTACCCTATTCAGTTTGGGCAAAACTTATGGATTTGCCCGTCCAATCAACATGTTCCCGCCGACAAAATCACCAAAAACACGCAAATCATCACCCTGGACCCCGGGCTTGCCTTTGGCACCGGCACCCACCCGACCACGGCAATGGCACTGAAATATATTGCCACCCACGATATCACCGGGCAACACGTCATTGATTTTGGTTGCGGTTCCGGCGTGCTCGGTATTGCGGCACTGAAAATGGGGGCGAAAAAAGTCATTATGACCGATATTGATCCACAGGCTCTGACCACCACCCGGGACAATGCCGGCATTAATGGTGTGACCGATAAAATCAGCTGCTGCCTAGCCGATGCAATGCCGGCTGTCCAAACCGATTTTTTGCTTGCCAATATTTTATTAAAACCGCTATTAATGCTAAAAGACACCTTTGTATCGCATTGCCACGACAGTACACGTATTTTATTGACAGGCTTATTAAAAGAACAAGTTCCGCAAATCATAAAACAATATGAGTTTGATTTTAATAACTTTACCATTAGCGAAAACGGCGATTGGGCAATGGTGGTGGCAGAGAGAAAAGTATAAACATGGAAAGTGAGCAAAATATTCTGGTCTTTAATGCAGATAACGAGTTTGAATTAACCGTGCGTTTAGAGGACACCATGTCGCTAAACCGCCAACAAATGGCATTGCTTTTTAATAGAGATATTAAAACCGTCGGTAAGCATATGGGAAATATTTTTAAAGAAGGCGAACTAAAAAATTCGACTGTCGCACATTTTGCGACAGTTCAAACCGAAGGTAAACAACACACCGTTAACAGACAGATAGAACACGATAATCTTGATGGCATTATTTCCGTGGGTTATCGTGTTAAGTCTCAACAAGATAAACAATTCAGAATTTGGGCAACTAAATGCTTAAAAGAATACTTATTACAGGGCTATGCCATCAATGAAAAGCGTCTTCAAGAAAATAAACAACCGTTCCTAACCGTCGTAAAAGATTTAAAATTATTAACCAAAGACAAAGAAAGAGTTAAAAGCGATGAGGTATTGGCATTGGTGGAGAATTTCGCCGATACTTGGTTAACGCTTGATCCATTTGATAAAGCGGAATTTCCTCAAACGGGTAATGAACAAATAATCGATACTGACATTAACGCATTGCATAACGATTTACAGGTATGCAAAACAAGATTGACTGCTAAAAAAGAAGCGACCGATTTATTGGCCCAAGAAAAAAATAAAGGCGGTTTGGCTGGCATGTTCGGCAGTGTTTTTCAGACTGTTTTGGCACAAGCTGCCTGCCTGACTATTGAGGAAAAAGCAACGTATTTACTGTATGTTATCGTCAAAAATCATTCGCTTAATGATGGCAACAAACGCAGTGACACATTTGCTTTTATCTGGCCATTAAACAAATATCAGTTTAATTTTAAAGAAAAAATCAATCCACAAGCATTGGCATCTTTAACATTGGTTATCGCCAAATCAAATCCCGATGATAAAGATAAAACGATAGGATTGGTTAAATTACTGCTAAAGTAACATGTCATCTTTTCTCCAACAATATTATCACCTGGATCATAATCGCCCGATAATTGCGCTGGCACCGATGGCAGGGGTAACCGACCTACCCTTTCGCACAATTTGTGAGCAGTTAGGGGCGGACTATTCCGTTACCGAGATGGCGGCAACCGCCCCGCAATTATTGCACTCGGATAAAAATCAGGCACGGCTCAATTTCACCCCCAATGCCAAAGTCAATATTTTGCAAATCATTGGCAATGATGCCGAGCAAATGGCAACTGCGGCACAACGCTATGCCGACATGGGGGCTGATATTATCGACATTAATTTGGGCTGTCCTGCCAGAAAAATTCACCGCAAAGGAGCCGGGTCTGCCCTGTTGGCCGACCTTGATTTGGTTAAGTCCATTTTAACCGAAGTAACCCGCCGTTGCCCTGTACCGGTGACCATTAAAACCCGACTGGGCACCGATCATAATAACTATACTTTATTAAAACTGGGGGAAATCGCCGGTGAGTTGGGGATTAAGCTAATTACCGTGCACGGCAGAACGCGGGCTGACCAGTTTGGCGGACGGGCGCAATTTACTGAAATTGCCAAGCTTAAACAGACTGTTCCCCATCTGGCCATTATTGCCAATGGCGATATTGACAGCGTGGCAAGCGCTAAAGCAGTATTAGCACAAACACACTGTGACGGGCTAATGATAGGGCGCGGGGCAGTTGGTAATCCATGGCTATTTAGTGAAATTCAACACGCTGTTTGTTCCGCAAAAAGCCAACCCTCGACAGCAAAAATCGATATCATTTTAGAACATATCAGGCAAACCCATCGCTTTTATGGTGAAAAAACGGGGCTGCGATTTGCCAGAAAACATATTCGGGCTTATTTAAAACACTTTAATCTTAGCGAAGCATTTGCCAAACTGGCAAAAGTTGAGCAAGCCGAAAGACAATTTGCTATACTGGAGAGCATTCTGAAAAATGATTTAACAACCTCAATTGATGAAAAAAAAGAAAAAACAAAAAGCAATCCATCTTGAAAAGTGTATCGAACAGCTGGTTAAACAATATTTTCACCGCAGCAAAGAAGCAAACCACGGCGGATACTTGCACGCCGAACTCATTGCCCGCGTTGAACGTGAGCTGATTCAGCAAGTGTTTCAACAAACCGCACAAAACCAAAGCCAGACCGCCAAAGTATTGGGCATCAGCCGCACCACCCTGCGCAAAAAAATGGATGTGCTAGCCTTAGCAACGGACAATGCAGAAACAGACTGAATCTGCTTTTCTCAACCCGTTTGACACTTTCCCCGCATCAAGGCTAAAAAATTATTCACTGTATTAATTCTAAAAATATTTTTAAATATTTTAGTGATTATAGCGCAAAAACCGCTGCTTGCCTGTTGACGAATTATGATAGAATGACTGTCTGTTTACAATTATCCGTTTGATGTGATGAAAAAACTTGCCGTTAAAATTTTAGACCCCCGTTTGGGTAGCGAATTTCCCCTACCTGCCTACGCCACTGACGGCTCGGCAGGGCTGGATTTACGCGCTTTATTGGATCAGCCGCTTACGCTTAATCCGGGCGAAACGCAGCTAATCCCCACCGGAATGGCCATCCATTTGGCTGACCCCAATTATGCTGCGGTAATTTTGCCGCGCTCGGGTTTAGGACACAAACACGGTATTGTGCTCGGCAACCTGGTCGGGTTAATCGATTCGGATTACCAGGGGCAGTTATTTGTTTCCTGTTGGAATCGTGGCAAAGAAGCCTTTACCGTTGCCGTCGGTGACCGTATCGCCCAGTTAGTTATCGTCCCCGTCGCTCAGGTTGAGTTTGATATTGTTGATGATTTTAACGCCAGCGAGCGGGGTGCCGGCGGCTTTGGCTCCACCGGTGTCAAATACGATAATAATTAAGCGGGCACCGAAAAAGAGGCTGTTATCGTCTTAGAAAGACGTTACACAACAGCTATTTACGGGGCTTTCTTAAGGCGATAAGCGCCGCCGCAGCCACCCGCCGTCTGCTTGCCGTCTGTATTCAATGCGGTCGTGCAAGCGGCTGGGTTGCCCCTGCCAAAATTCAAACCGCTGTGGACGGATGCGATAGCCGCCCCAAAACGAGGGCAGCGGTACATCCTTATTAACAAAATGCTGACTTAATTGTTTCATCTTATCCATTAATAGCGCGCGTGATGAAATCACTTGGCTTTGCTCGGAAACCCAAGCCCCGATTTGGCTGTTGCGCGGACGTGAGGCAAAGTATTTGAGCGATTCGGCCGAGCTGACCTTTTCCGCCGCGCCCTCAATCATTACTTGTCGCTCCAGCGCATACCAGGGAAAACAAGCCGAAACCAGAGGATTCTCAGCTAAATCTTTGGCCTTTTGGCTGCCGTAATTGGTAAAAAAAACAAAACCGTCTTCATCGAAATACTTTAATAACACGCTGCGGCTACGCAGGCGTCCGTCTTTATTGGCCGTGGACAAAACAAAACCGTTGGCCTCAGCCAGATTTGGTTTTTTTCTGCTGTGTTCAAACCACTGCTCAAAAAAAACAAAAGGGTTATCGGGCGTCCGGTTAATATCAATGGGTTGGTTTTGCTCAAAATCGCGGCGCAGATTACCAATGTCCGTCATCTTATTGCTCCGTTAAATCACTTTGGAAAATGTTTTACTGCTTGCCTGTGGCAAATAAACATCGAACACCATAGCAATATTTCTAATCAGCAAGCGCCCCGGCGGGCTGACAGTAAAACCGGCTTCGGTAAGTTGTAGCAACCCGTCATCGTGCATTGGCTGCAAACGCAGAATCTCATCGGCAAAATAGGCACGGGCATCGAGATTAAATGTTCGTCCGATAGCCTCAAAATCCAATACCATATTACACATAATTTCGGTAATCACTTGACGGCGAATGATATCGTCTTGACTGAGTTCGACCCCGCGTATTGTCGGCAGCCTGCCGCTATCAATGGCGGCGTAATAATCGTCTTTACCCTTGCTGTTTTGCGAGTAACTCTGCCCTACTTGGGAAATAGAACTCATACCAAAACCGAGCAGATCACACTGGGAAAAAGTGGAATAACCCTGAAAATTACGATACAAGGTGCCGTTATTTTGGTGTTTAACCAAAGAATCTTCAGGTTTGGCAAAATGGTCTAAACCGATAAAGACATAGCCGGCGTCCATCAACCGATTAATAGACATTTCCAGCAAGTTTAATTTTTCCTGCCCCGGGGGCAGCTGCCCTTCCTTAATTTGTTTTTGTACCTTAAAAATATGCGGCAAATGGGCATAGTTAAATACGGCGATGCGGTCAGGCGATAAGTCAATAATTTTATCAATGGTGCGGGCAAAACTTTTTTTGGTTTGTAACGGCAGTCCGTAAATCAAATCAAGCGAAATGGAATGAAAACTCTGCCGACGCCCCTCTTCAATGACCAGTTTGGTTTCTTTTTCACTCTGAATACGATTGACGGCAGCTTGTACGTCGGCATCAAAATCCTGTACCCCGAAAGACAGGCGATTAAAACCCATTTCGCGCAAGTCGGCGATACTTTGCGGTGTCACCGTGCGCGGGTCAATTTCGATGGAAAACTCACCCTCTTCATCACCGACGAAAGGAAAATGATTGCGCAGCATGGCGTTTAGGCGAAATTGTTCTTCCCGTTCTAAAAAAGTCGGGGTACCGCCGCCCCAGTGAGCTTGCACCACTTGACGGCTGCTGTCAATTTTACCGGCAACCATCTCGATTTCACGCTCCATATAATCCAGATAAGGGGTGGCGTGTTTTTTATTTCGGGTAACAATTTTATTGCAGCCGCAGTAGTAACACACCGTGTCACAAAAAGGGATATGAGCATAGAGAGATAAATCTTTGCCGCCGGCATTGCTTTCTTCCAGTAATTGAGAAAAACGTTCGGCACCCAAATCTTCATTAAACTGCACCGCCGTTGGATAAGAAGTATAGCGCGGTCCCTGAGCGCTATATTTCGCGATTAAATCCAAGTTAAAAACATGGTTCATATTGTATGTCTTTTTCGTTATAATGGCACCATTCTAACACGAGGACACCCTATGACCGACCAAAAATCAAAAAATTGGCAGGATTATATTCTTAATATCCCCGATTATCCAAAATCGGGAGTTGACTTCAAGGATATTACCCCTTTAATAGGACACGCCAAACCCTTTAAGACAGTCATTGATTTATTGGCTGAAGTGTGTGAACAAGCCGATATTAAACCCGAGCAACTGGCTTGCCCGGAGGCACGTGGTTTTATGTTTGGTTCGGCACTGGCCTATCGTTTGGGAACGGGTTTTTTACCTGTACGCAAACCCGGTAAATTACCACGCCAAACTTACGGTGTGGAGTATGAGCTGGAATACGGTACCGATATGTTGCAAATCCATAGTGAAGATATTATCGAAGGGCAGCGTATCGTGCTAATTGACGACGTACTGGCAACCGGCGGAACCATGGCAGCCTGTGTTAAATTACTGCAAGACCACGGTGCCATCGTGACCGCCTGTGTTTTTGTGATGGAACTGGATTTTTTGGGCGGCCGCAAAAAAATCACCGGACAATGTCCCGATGTGCAGGTACACAGTTTAATCCATTACTAGGTAGTGTCGTCACGAGATGTTATTTTTCGCGATAGTTAGGCGGTTATCAGACAAGGCAAAGCGCGCAGAAAATAGTTATTCATCTTGTCAAGCGCTTTAACGCCGTATGCTGACCGCCTGGCCTCGCCCTTCGGGTCGGGGCGGAATGTTTCCCTCTCGGCGTTGTAAATGCTCGACATTACTGGTAGTGCCTTGCGCCTTACGCCTTGATAGGAAAACATGCTGCACACCGACAAAAAACAATATCTCGTGACGACACTACCTAAAACGTCTTGGTAAACCTGTAAAGCGATTCTATTATCGAATGCACGGGGGTTCCTCCTGCCTCTACACTTAACGACTCGATTAGGGATGCAGGGTTTGTACCGCCTCACCGGGCCGGGAAAAATATTTTCTGGGGTTATGCAAGCCTTTTACAAAGCCTTCTTCTGGTTTATATTGCGCGCCTAGTCCCTGCAGGTATTCCTGCAAGCATTATCGGCACACCTTGATAACGGAGGTGCCCGTTTTATTGTCTGCTGTTTTTTCATCAACCCCCTGTTAAACATCCCGAAATCGTTTGTTTTAAATCTAAATAATTTGCATATTTTATATTATTGTTTATAATGGGAGAGTCACCCATTGAATTTATTAGTAATTAAAACAAATAGTTTAGCTTTTACTTATAGAATCAATCAGCAACTAACTTTAAATTGAAAGAGATAACAATGACCTTTACAATTAACACCAACTATCCCAGTATAGAGCACCTGCGTAAGAGAGCTAAAAGACGTATGCCCCGGTTTGCTTATGACTACCTGACCGAAGGCTGCAACGATGACTTAAATGTCAGCAAAAACACCCAGGAGATTCGCGATATTGAATTAATGCCGAGCTATTTAACCGATTATCGCTCGTCATCTTTAAAAAAAGAACTGTTTGGGCAGGTATATGATGTACCGTTTGGCATTACGGCGGTCGGCTTACAATCGCTGATGTGGCCAAAGACACCGGAAATTTTAGCGCAAACTTCCGTTGATTACAATATACCGTTTATGCTGTCAACCGTAACCACAATGTCGATTGAGGACGCAGCAAAAATCACCAATGGCCGTTTTTGGTTCCAACTTTACTATCCGAAAGAACAGGCCACCCGTGAAGACATCCTTAAACGCGCCCACGATAACGGTGCCGAGGTACTGGTGCTGCTTTCCGATGTCCCGACTTTTGGCTATCGTCCCAGAGATATCTACAACGGACTGGGCATGCCGCCAAAAATGCTGCTGCGCAATATCATCAATTGCTGTTTCAAGCCGCAATGGGGTATTGAGACCTTGCAAAACGGCGGTATGCCGCGCTTTAAAACTTTAGAAAAATATATGCCCGGCGGCATGGATTTACGCCAATTAGGCGTCTTTATGGATGATTTCTTTGACGGCAAACTGACGGTTGACCGCATTAAAGGCATTCAGGATATTTGGCCGGGAAAAATTGTTATCAAAGGTGTTGCCAGTGTCGAGGATGCACAAACGGCAATGGATTTAGGCGTTGATGGTATTATTGTTTCCAACCACGGTGGCCGTCAATTGGACGCCGGACCCACGACCATCAAAACTTTAAAACCAATTGTTGAGCAGTGCAAGAGCAAAATCACCATTATGATGGATAGCGGCATGCGTACCGGTCCTGACATTGCCAGAGTACTTGCTTCGGGGGCTGATTTTGTCTTTATGGGTCGCCCGTTTATGTACGGCACCGGTGCCTTGGGTAAAAAAGGTGGCGACCAGGCCGCCGCCATTTTAAAACGTGAGTTCCAGCAAGTGATGGAACAACTCAACTGCGAGCGTGTCGAGGATTTACCTAATTTCCTGTTAACCACATAAGACGTCGGCATCGCTTGGCGATGCCTTTTTTTATTAACAATTCCAGAGGATAATAACCATGTCTCTATTTCTCAGCATTTTTCCCATTGTTTTGCTGATTTTCTTGATGGTCAAGAAAAACAGCCTGCCCTCTTATGTTGCTTTACCGCTGATTGCTATCTTGGTGTACGTCTTACAGCTAACCTATTTTGGCAACCATTTTACCTCTGTTAACGCCAATGTTATTGCCGGTATCGTTGCCACTCTGACACCAATTACCATTATTTTCGGTGCTATCCTTTTTAACCGTATGATGGAAATTTCCGGCGGTACCAATATCTTACGTAAATGGCTGGGTAACATTAGCGATAATTCCGTCGCTCAGTTGATGATTATCGGTTGGGCCTTTGCCTTTATGATTGAGGGCGCCAGCGGTTTTGGCACACCTGCCGCCATTGCCGCCCCGATTTTAATGGGACTCGGTTTTAAGCCCCTGCGTGTAGCTGTTTTTGCCCTGATTATGAACACGGTACCGGTTTCCTTTGGAGCAGTGGGAACACCAACGTGGTTCGGTTTTGCTCCCCTCAAACTTAGCGAAGCGATGACTCTGGAAGTCGGCCAGATATCGGCTCTGATTCACTGCGTCGCGGCACTGGTTATTCCGCTGTTTGCCCTGCTTAGTGTCGTCGATTGGGCAACTATCCGTCGCAATATTGTCTTTGTTTACTTAAGTATTTTTTCCTGTACTGTCCCCTATTTTATTATTGCCCAGCTAAATTATGAATTTCCTGCACTGGTTGGTGGTGCTATTGGGATGTTAGCCTCTATCGGCTTGGCCAATTTGGGTATCGGTCTGGCAAAAGCTGAGGAAAAACACGAAAAACAAGTTGTCAATAAACAGGAAATTTTTAAAGCCATGTTTCCTACCGCCATGCTGATTGCTATTTTGATTGTTACCCGTATTCCCCAGCTGGGTATTAAAGGTTTACTCACTGATGGAACGGAGTGGTTATCGGCTTCGTTAGGTCGCTTCGCCTCACTGGAAATCAGCCAATCACTGATTATTTCCCTGAAAAATATTCTTGGCACCGATGTCGCCGGTAACTATAAGTTGCTCTACGTTCCTTCACTTATTCCATTTGTCGTCACTGTGGTTTTATGCTTAATCTTATTCCGGTTAAGTTTTTCTCAAAGTAAAGATATTTTTGGCGGCAGTTGGCAACAGGTGAAAAAACCGTTTATTGCCTTGCTGGGGGCGGTTATTATGGTCAAGTTGATGAAAATGGGTGGTGATCAATCTATGGTGAAAATCATCGGTCGCAACTTTGCCGAATTCACCGGCGCCAATTGGACTTACTTTTCCTCTTACTTAGGTGCTATCGGGGCCTTTTTCTCGGGTTCAAACACCGTGTCTAACCTGACCTTTGGCGGTATTCAATTCTCCATTGCCGAAACAACGGGATTATCCATTCCCTTGATTTTAGGACTACAGTCCGTTGGCGGGGCAATGGGCAATATGGTCTGTTTAAATAACATTATCGCTGTTTGTACCGTCTTAAATATCAGCAATGCGGAAGGTAAAGTGATTCGTAAAACGGTGGTACCCATGCTGATTTACGGTATTATTGCCGGCCTTGTTGCGCTTGTCCTGATTAATGTTGGTTATGTCTAGACACTACCTAGCAAAAAGTACCGATTGATAGCAGAGAAGGAATAAAGACCAGATTAGCTGTTCTTTCAGATGTGTTTATTGCATAATTCGATTGGGAAAAATGATTAAATATGGTAACATCACGAAGATTTTGAACATTCTGGTTGCTGTGGTTAATGTAATGGCAGCGGCGCTTGATTTATGACCTTATACACATTGATGTTAAAAATTGCCACCCTTGTGGTGGCTTTATTTTGTTCGTCGGCATTGGCCAATTTACCGATGGCAGTACAAACCTACATTGCCGAATCGTCACTGACGCCCGAACAAATCAGCCTATGGATTGCGCCGGCTGACGGCTCTGCCCCCATTATTGACTATCATAGCCAAACCCCGCGCACACCCGCCTCGGTAATGAAAGTGATTACCACAGGGACCGGATTATTACTCCTGGGGGCCGACTATCGTTGGAAAACCGAGTTTTATATCGATGGTAAATTAACCAACGGTATCCTGGATGGTAACCTGATTATCAAAGGTTATGGCGACCCTTATATGGTACAAGAAGACATGGCGAATATGGTTTCCGCTTTGCAAATTTCCGGGCTGTCACAAATCCGAGGAAACGTCATTTTAGACAGCAGTTATTACGCGAATGCATACGCCAATCCAAACTTCTTTGATGGTCACGGTACCGAGCCTTACAATGCCATACCACACGCTTTATCGATTAATTTTCGTACCATTGATTTATTTTTTAGCGCCGGTAAAAATCAAATCAAGATAAGAACCAACCCAAAACTCAGCCGTACCCGCATACAAAACCATATGACACTAAGCCGCAGCAAACGTTGTCGAGGTGAGGGTTTTGCCCCGGAAATCTGGCCGGATTACTCGCACAATGTTATCATTGTCTCCGGTAGTATGTCTCGTCACTGCCGACAAAAACGGTTGAATAAGGTGCTGGCCGATGCCGGCGATTTATATTTTGCCCACTTTAAGAAAGCCTGGCAAAAAAAAGGCGGAACGATAACGGGGGCTTGGTCTTACGGTGGGATACCCAAACAAAGCAAACTGTTTTATACGGCCCGCTCCCGCCGTCCGTTGTCTGAACAAATTGCTGCGATGAATAAAATCAGCAACAACATTATGACACGACAGTTATTTCTAACCATCGGCGCTGAAAAAATGCGCCCCCCCGCTAATTTGGCTAAATCTCGCGCTGTGGTGTTGCAGCAATTAAAACAATTAGGACTTGATACCCGTCAGCTTTTTATCGATAATGGTTCGGGCTTGTCTCGCACTGCCAGTATTTCCGCCCGACAACTGGGTCAATTTTTATTGGCAATGCAGGCCACTGACGCCCGTTACACCTTTGAAAATTCTTTGTCTGTGGCAGGCGTCGACGGTACACTCCGGTATCGTTTAAAAAACACACCGTTAGCAGGTAACGTCATCGGTAAATCGGGAACACTAAAACAAGTTAAATCACTGGCAGGCTACGTTTATTCACAAAGCGGTAAAAAATATGTTTATGTGATGCTATTGGCAGGTGAAAACGCCCGTTCAGGAGGACAGTTAATGGACAATATTTTACAATGGATTTATGAACAATAAGGTACAGCTAATTAACAGAATGATAACTGTATCGTGGTTGATAACCGATTACCCAATCTGAGAAACAATGATAATACAACGATTTTTACTACTGTTTGCTTTATTACTTTGCTTAAATCAAGCTTTTGCCGCTCAAAGAGTCAGTCAGACAACACGAGATAAATTACAACGTGAATTACCGATCTTGGGACTTTCGTTAGGAGATGACATTTTCATCCGCACCTTTAAAAAAGAATCAAGATTGGAATTATGGGCACGCCCACAACAACAAAAACAATTTATTTTATTTAGAACCTATCCGATTTGTTATTACTCCGGTCGATTAGGACCCAAATTGACACAAGGTGATGAAGTTACCCCCGAAGGTTTTTACCAAATTACCCGCCAAGACTTAAATCCGAGTAGCCGCTTTCACTTATCATTGGATATTGGTTATCCCAATACGTATGACCAACAGCTTTTCCGTGACGGGTCACAAATTAAAATTCACGGTGCTTGCGATGCTGTGGGCTGCTTTGCCATGAGTAATTCGCAAATCGAAGAAATCTATTATTTGGTGGAACAGGCACTACAGCACGGACAAGAAAAGATTTTTGTCCACAGTTTCCCTTTTCATCTCACCGATCAAAACTTATCGGCTTATAAAAACAGTCAATGGTATGATTTTTGGCAGCAATTACAAGCGGGCTATCGTCTCTTTAACCGCAACAAAATTCCTCCGGTTATCCAGTCGGTACAAGGGCATTATGTTGTTAAACCTTTACAGTAGCTCTCGGCTTTCACCGCTTGCCATTTTTGGTAGGCATCGAGTAATTGTCGGTGTGCACTAAACACCTGAACATTCTTATCAATCACAGTTAAATGATAAAACGCCGCTTGGCCGCTGACATGTTCACAGACCGCTTGATAAATGCTTTCACCGTATAAAGTTCGTCGTATCCAAACATAATCGTCGGGAGAACGCTCATCATCCAAAGCAAGCTGTAATTGTTCGATTAAGCATTGATAAAACCGCCGTCGTTTATCAGAAAGTGTGCTGATTCCAAAGGTTATCACCCATTCTGCCATATCCAGTGCCTCATCAAACATTTGCAAGGCCAGCAATAACAAACAGCGCAGCTCACCCAATCGCAGGCTTGCCCAGTCGTTATCGTCGGCAGCGGCAAAACCGAAGACTTGGCACACCAATTCGTTGTCATCCAACCCGCTATCGTCTAACCAGGCCAACACCCGCATAAAAGTATCGCTGTTTGATAGCGCTACGGCAGGTAATGTTTGTATCGTTGCACGCATTACCACAGCAATATTGTTGTTGTACTGAGTGAGCTCATCCAGTGGATAAATTTCCGAAAGACCCGGTACCATGACGCGGCAGGCATAGATTCCCAAAGCCTTATAATCGGCAATATAGATGTCTGCTCCAAGCCCCGTCATTAATTGTCCTAAAAAAGCCAATTCGTTATCGCTGCTATCGGAAAAATCCCAATCAATAAACTCGTAGTCCTTTTGCCGACGGTATAAATCCCACGATACCAGCCCCGATGAATCGATAAAATGCGTTTCCAAATTGTGCGTATCGGCAACCAATTCATCGGCAAAACTTGGCGGGGAAAAGTTACGCATTTCTTTTAATTGACGTCCTTGCAGTAATTCCGTAACCGCACGTTCCAATGCTACGGCAAAGCTTGGATGGGCACCGAACGAGGCAAAACAGCCGCCATTGTCCCGATTCAGTAAGGCCACACAAATGACCGGAAACCGCCCCCCTAAAGAAGCATCAAAGCAGTGCAGCAAATAACCCTCGTTTTGCAATGCCGTGATGGCCGCCAAAGTTTGCGGATGACGAGCAAGCACCTGACCGGGGATCAACGGTAAGGCAATAGCTTCGGCAATAATTTTATGCTTAACATAACGCTCAAGGATTTCCGACAGGGCTTGGGTGCGGGCTTCATCCGGGTTATTGCCCGCTGCCATCCCGTTGCTAACGTATAAATTGCCAATGATATTGACAGGAAAATAAATAGTCTTACCGTCGTTTTGACGCACAAAAGGAATCGCACAAATACCACGCTCGACATTACCGCTGTTGATATCGACCAATTGTGATAAGGCCAGCTCACCATCGGGATCGTAAAAACGGGCCAAATATTCATTTAATAAACCCGCCGGGCAATTATCCCGTAAGTTCCCCGTACCGATAGCGAACCATTTTTCATCGGGGTAATGCACAAAGTCAGCATGGGCAAGCTTTTCTCCCCAATAATAATCGGCAAAAAAGTAATTGCACGACAGTCGCTCAATATACTCACCCAAGGCACTGGCAAGGGCGGCTTTTTTGCTTGTCCCTTTACCGTTGGTAAAACAGGCAGGACACTCGGCATCATTGATATGCACCCACCAAACATTAGGCGCAGGATTGCCCCACTGCCGTACAATGATATTAAATCCATGCTCGGATAACGCCGTTTGCATATTGGCAATGCTGTCTTCCAGAGGAGCATCTTTGCCGGTAATATAAGTTTTCATTACAACCTTTGACTCTTCGTCTTATAAAACAGCCGTCATTTTACGTGATGTCTATCGCCAATAGCAAAATAAAAATTGTCTTTTAACAAAATAAAATAAAAAATAAGCAATTGAAAATCAGCCATAAATCGCTTAGAATGGGCCGATGAGCAATAAACCACCCTCTACTGCCGATAGTGTTTTTTCTTTCCTTCGTGCCCAAGTGGCTCAATCAGGTATCGGGGTGGTATTATACGCTATATTAGTTGGCTTTATTGTTGCCGTTGTTGCTGATTATTATGAAATTATCTTTCGTTTCCTGGCCACACTGTGGCACGAAAATAACTTTCAGCACATCCCGACCTGGATACGTTATCTAAGCGGTACATTTTTTGCCTGTCCAATATTGTATTTTATTATCAGTCGTATTCCGGAAAAACGCCAACACAACCCGGCTGACTTAATCGCTGACATTCACATCAGCAACGGTGAAATGAACAGTAAAGCCGCCTTGTTATCGGTATTGGCGGCCATCTTTTCTATCGGCTTTGGCTTTTCCGTTGGTTACTATGCCCCCATAGTCGTCTTGGGGGCAAGCATTGGCTTTTTGTTACACCGTCTCCACTGGATTAGCCCGCGTTATTATTTTATCAGCATCGGCGCCGGTGCCGCCGCCGCCATTGCTGCTATTTTTCACGCCCCGCTTGGTGCCGTCATTTTTATTCACGAAGTGCTGTTTCGTTTTTTCTCCATTCGGGCCTTTGCTCCAATTACTATTGCTGCCGTCAGTAGCTATGTTGCCAGCAGTAAGTTATTTGACAAAACCGCATTTCTTGATGTGCCCGCCCATTACGTTGCCAACACGATGACTTATGTTGTCGCCGCCGTTGGGGGTATTTTGGCTGCTGTTGTCGGCATTGCGATGATACGCGGTATTGCGCGATTGCAACGCTTCAACCAGCAGCGTCAATACGGTATGCTGAAAAAATTATTTATTGCTGCCACCGTTACGGCAATCATTATCACCCTTCTACCCGATGTCGCCGGCAGCAGTTTACAAGCTATGCAGGAAGTCATTATCAACAGTCAACTGACCTTGGGATTATTGGCCCTGATTTTTTTAGGCAAATTACTGGCAACCACCGTTGCCTTTGGTTTTGGTGTGCCCGGCGGAATTTTTGGGCCGACGATTTTTATCGGCGCGGCATTGGGTGGATTGATCGCCGGTTTTGTCTCGTTAATGTTGCCCGATTTAATTGATTCACAACAGATTATCGTTATTACTACCATGGCGGCAATGATTAGTGCCGTGTTGGGTGCGCCGATTGCCATGATTGTTATTATCAGCGAAATGACCGGGGATTTTCACATTATTAGCGTCGTAATGTTGGCAGTGGTGATGGCCAATATTACCGCTTACCGTTTTATGGGAACCAGTTCATTTTTTGATATTCAACTAAAATCTCGCGGCTTGGATGTGGAAGCCGGCAGGGAGCAAGTTTATGCCGAACACCACAGTATTAACCGGCTGGTTTCCGATGATTATCTGAGCATCAATGAACAGACCGAATTATCGACAGCCGAAAAAATCTTATTGAATGCTCAAAAAAATACCGCTTATATCGTTAATGACGAAGGTAATTTATTGGGACTTATTCGTATGGTCGATATTCGCTATCATCTGCGTGAAACCCACACCCATACTGACAGTGCGCCAACGGTGATGACGGTTGCCCGTAAGGATATCACCAAGATTTACCGTGCCAGCTCTATCTGGCAGGCGATGAAAGAAATGACCCACAATAATGTCAATTTTTTACCGGTAATCGACGGGGAAAACAACCCTAAACTATTAGGTATCGTGCACCATAATACTTTAATTGCCGAATATCTGACCTTTGTCCGGCAATTAAAAAATGAACAAAATGTTAGCCGATAGGTAGTCGTCTGCCGTACTTTTTCAGCAGCAATTTTTATCGAAAAGATATGACTTTTTAAAAAAATAAATTACAATGCACCCTATGTTTAACTTTTTAATTTAAATTATCGATGAACGGCGACCAGCCCCCTTCAAGGACAAATAGAAAACTTTTTCAATCTCTTTTTGGTATGTTCCAAAAACAAAATTCCAAAGCGGACCTAAGGAAATATCTACAAGAAGCCCAAGATAACAACATTATTGGTAGTGAAGAAGCGGCCATGCTAGTCGGCGTTTTGTCCGTTTCCGAACAACGTGTTCGCGACGTAATGCTGCCCAAGTCAAAAATGGTCATCGTTCCGGATGATATGTCGTTTAGCCAAACGGTTAAACTGGTTTTGGATAGCGGGCATTCGCGTTTCCCGGTAGAAAGGGATGACGAAATTATCGGTATCTTGTTAGCCAAAGACCTGCTGAGTTATGTTAATCGCCCGACCGATGACTTTTCCATTGAAAAAATCATGCGACCTGTAGGCCATATTCCTGAATCCAAACCCTTGGATATTATGCTGCGTGAATTTCGGGATCAACGCCAGCATATGGTCATCGTTACCAATGAGTACGGTGATGTTGCCGGTTTGGTCACCATTGAAGATGTGTTGGAAGAAATTGTCGGTGAAATTGACGATGAGCATGACAATGAGGAAGATAGTAATATCAAAAAGGTGGATAATCGCCACTATCTGGTTTCCGCTTTAACCGAAGTGGAGGAATTCAACGAATTTTTTCATACCGAACTGGACGAGGAAGCCAACGATACCATTGGCGGATTTGTTCTGTCACATTTTGGCTATGTTCCCAAAAAAGGAGAAAAGGTCAATTTTGCCGGGCTTAATTTTACCATTAGCAATGCTAATGACCGCCGCATTATTGATTTATGGGTGGAAAAATGAAGTACGCACTGACAACCCCTTGGCTTTATGTCATTGCTTTTGTCAGCGGTTTTGCACAAGCGCTGGCATTCGATATTCCTTTTGACTCAGCGAACACTTGGCTTGCCCCGCTGCTGAGTTTCTTTTCTTTGCTGGTCTTTTTATCGATTGTGGTGCGCCTGCCGTTAAAACGCGGATTATTATTTGGCTATTGTTTTGGCCTGACCTATTTAGGCTGGGGGCTGAATTGGGTTTATATCAGCATGGCCAATTACGGTAAAGCCCCCTTAGCATTTGCTGTTGCCGCCAATATCAGTGTGATTGCCTATTTGGCTTTATATTGGTTGCTGGCGGCATTTTTTATTATTCGTTTGGGGAAAACCCCGAATCAGCGCCTGCTGTTAGCCGCCCCTGTGATTGCGTTGTTGGAGTGGGTACGCTCGGTTTTTTTGATTGGTTTTCCCTGGTTATCTCTTGGTTATGCCTGGATTGATTCACCGATAGCCCGTTTGGCAAGCCTTGGGGGGGTGTTCTTTCTTTCTTTTACGGTGCTTCTATGCACCGGGTTATGTCTGCTCGACCTGCGCCGATTACAGAAAAGTCTTTTACTAATCGGTATGCTTATTTTATTCATTGTTCTGTCTTTGCCCCCTGGCCGTGACAAACCGGTCGCCAATAGTATAAGCATTGCTTTAATTCAAGGTAATATGCCGGTTATTACTGCATATAATGCCGCGCGTATGAATAAAAACCTGCTACAATATCAACAACTAACCGAAAGAGTCATCGCCGAAAAAAAAGGTATTGACGCAGTGATTTGGGCAGAAGCTGCCATCCCCTATTTTTATCAGGATGCGAAAGTATTCCTGAACGATATACACCAACTGCAGCAAAAAAAACAGTTTGATTTAATCAGCGGTTTAGCTTATTTTGCCGATGGACATTACTATAATTCGCTGTTGCTGCAAAGTGCAAAAGACAACCAGTCCCCGGCGTTTTACCACAAACATCACTTACTTCCTTTCGGGGAATATTTACCGTTACGCGGTGTTTTGGATTTTTTTAAAGATTACGTTGAGATTCCGATGGCCGATTTTTCCCGCGGTGACTTACGACAAACACCGTTTACCGTCAGCCTCAATCGTTTTTCACCAAGTATCTGTTTTGAGGTGGTTTTTGGCGATGAAATTCGCCAAAACGCGAAACGTGCTGATATTTTACTGAATATTTCCAATGATGCATGGTTTGACAAATCCAAAGCGCAACGCCAACATTTGAATATTGCCAGAATGCGGGCCGTCGAAAACCAAAAATACCTTGTCAGAGCCACCAATAACGGCATTACTGCTGTTATTGCTCCAAATGGTAAGGTGGAAAAGTCAATACCGCCTTTTCAGGCCGGCACATTAATCGCCACAGTAACAGGTAACGACCGTCCGACACTGTACAGCAAAATCGGGGATACTCCCTATTTGCTGTTATTTACTATGTGGTTATTTGCGGTCTGCCTGTACTCGATGATTGTCAGTCGTCGTCATGCAACTGTGGGAGCTTCCGCAAAGGTATAATGGGCGAAGGAATCTCCGCAAAATGTTCAGTTCGAGTAAAGAACAAGGCATAGTACCGCAGCCAATTTTAGACATATCAAGTAGATAGGTGAAAATAACGAGGAGCGCATGACGCGGTTATTTGCCGAAATGGGCATTTTGCGGAGGTTCCTGAAGAGAAATCGTTGTACAACCGAAATCGTCGCACAACCGATTTAGCATTATTTTGTGTTATGATGCTCGGTTTATAGCACAATCAGGAGTAATTAATTTATGAGTAAAGTGGTATTTAACGACCCCAAAAAAATGCAAGCCCTGTTAAATAAAGAATCTTGGAAGATTTTTCAGATTATGGCAGAGTTTGTCGAAGGTTATGAACAATTAGCCAATATCTGCCCGTCGGTTTCTATTTTTGGTTCGGCACGCACTAAGCCTGATCATCCTTATTACAAATTGACTGAGGATTTGGCTTTTCAATTATCAGAAGCCGGCTTTTCCGTGGTCTCAGGTGGCGGACCCGGTATTATGCAAGCGGCTAACAAGGGAGCTTATGAAGGAAAGTCCCAATCCATCGGCTTAAACATCATCCTGCCCCACGAGCAAATCAGCAATCCGTATCAGGATATTTCCCTTAATTATCGGCACTTTTTTTCGCGTAAGGTGATGTTTGTTAAGTATGCCTCTGCTTACGTAGTGATGCCCGGTGGTTTCGGTACCTTGGATGAATTCGCTGAAGTATTAACCTTAATACAAACCGGTAAAAGCCGTCGCTTCCCGATTATTTTAATGGTCAGTAAGTTTTGGCAACCGTTATTGGATTGGTTTAAAAACACCTTGGTTGCAGAAGGCACCATTGCCGCGGAAGACTTGGATCTCTTTCAGGTCATCGACGACCCTAAAGAGGTTGTCGATGCTATTCTCAACTTTTATAAGAGCCGCGGCGGCTTTGAACCTTCACACGAGGACATAGAGAAAATGCACTTGTTATAAGTTAGTCGCTACTTACAAGCACCGGGTCTGACGCAGTGCCAGACCCAACGACTAACCGCCAACCAAGGCCAACAGAATGCCGGCGGCGACGGCTGAGCCCAACACACCGGCAACATTTGGTCCCATGGCATGCATCAACAAAAAATTTTGCGGATTGGCTTGCAAGCCGACTCGGTTGGCAACACGGGCAGCCATCGGTACTGCCGATACACCCGCAGCACCAATAAGCGGATTAATCGGTGCTTTACTGTATTTAGCCAATAACTTCGCCATTAATATGCCGGCTGCCGTGCCGATACTAAACGCCAGTGCACCAAGCAACAAAATGCCCAAGGTTTCCAGATTGAGAAATTTATCGGATTGCAATTTTGAACCGACACCCAGCCCTAAAAAAATCGTCACGGTATTAATCAGTTCGTTTTGAGCGGCACTGGATAAGCGCTCTACCACACCACACTCACGCATCAGGTTACCTAAACAAAACATCCCCACCAACGGCGTTGCCGAGGGCAAGAACAGAATGGTCATCAATAATACCACTAAGGGAAACAGTACCTTTTCGCCTTTTTTAACATGGCGTAATTGCTCCATTTTAACGGCACGTTCTTCGGGTGTCGTAAGGGCCTTCATTATCGGCGGTTGAATAATCGGCACCAGCGCCATATAGCTGTAAGCCGCCACGGCTACGGCCCCCAGTAAATCAGGTGACAATTTACTGGATAAGAAAATCGCCGTGGGCCCGTCTGCCCCACCGATAATAGCAATCGATGCCGCATCCGCCAAAGAAAATTCAATTCCCGGCACAACATTTAGAACAATCGCCCCAAACAGGGTAGCAAAAATACCAAATTGGGCCGCCGCCCCCAATAACAGCGTTTTCGGATTAGCAATTAAGGCACCAAAATCGGTTAACGCCCCCACTCCCATAAAAATCAACAGGGGAAAAATACCCGTCTCAATACCGGCGTGATAAATATAGTACAACAGGCCGCCTTCGGAAGTAAATCCGGCATTGGGAATATTAGCCAAAATCGCTCCAAAACCAATCGGCAGCAACAGCAGCGGTTCAAAACGCTTGATAATGGCCAAATAAATCAGCAAAACACCGACCAGCGTCATAATGATTTGCCCGGGTGTAAAATTTGCTAACCCCGTGTCGTGCCACAGTTTGAGTAATCCGTCCATGGCCAATTACCCTAAGGTCAATAACGGGGTACCAACGGCGACACTGTCACCCTCTTTAACCAGAATGTGTTGCACCGTACCGGCTTTTGCCGCCCGCACTTCCGTTTCCATCTTCATGGCTTCAAGAATGATTAACACATCCCCCTCGGCAACTTGTTGTCCAACCGATACCTGTACCTTAAAAATATTACCTGCCAACGGTGCCGGCACTTCTTCGCCCGCACCGACGGCCGGAGCGGGTGCAGAGGCGGGTGCAGGGGCATTCGCGGCGGCTGTCGGTGTTACATTGGCAACCGCACCCTGCGGCCCCACTTCAACGTCATAAACCTGACCATTAACCCGCACGCTGTAACTTTCCACACCATCCGTTGCGGTTTTGGCAGGGGCGGTTTTCGCCGCGGGTGCCACATCATCGGCACTTGGCACGGGCTCAAATGCATCCGGATGATTACGGTTTTGCAAAAACTTCAAACCCACTTGCGGGAACAAAGCATAAGTCAAGACATCGTCAATTTCATCTTTGGCAACGGTGATATTTTCGCTCTTAGCTTTTTCCCTAAATTCCGCCGTTAGGGTTGCCAATTCATCATCCAGGACATCGGCCGGGCGGCAAGTAATCGGTTCTGCACCGTCCAGTACACGAGCCTGCAAATCCTTATCCAGTTCGGCCGGGGCTGCTCCGTACTCTCCCTTCAGTACACCGGCAGTTTCTTTGGTAATACTTTGATAACGCTCGCCGCACAATACATTGATAACAGCTTGCGTACCAACAATTTGCGAGGTCGGCGTCACCAGAGGAATATAGCCTAAGTCTTTGCGAACACGAGGAATTTCGGCAAGCACCTGATCGATTTTATCGGCTGCTCCCTGCTCTTTTAACTGGCTTTCCATATTGGTTAGCATACCGCCCGGTACTTGTGCCAGTAAAATACGCGCATCCACCCCTTTGAGTTGCCCTTCAAACTTGGCATATTTTTTCCGTACTTCGCGAAAATAAGCGGCAATGCTTTCCAATTGATGTAAATCCAATCCCGTATCACGAGGCTGTCCCTCCAACATTGCCACAATGGTTTCGGTGGGTGTATGTCCGTAAGTTTGGCTCATCGAAGAAATTGACGTATCCAAAATATCCAAACCCGCTTCAACCGCTTTTACTGCTGTCGCGGTTGATAATCCGGTGGTGGCGTGGCAGTGCATTGCCACCGGCACATCGCAAACCGCTTTAATTTTTTTCACCAGTTCTTCGGCATCATAAGGGCGCAACAGACCGGCCATATCTTTGATACAAATCGAGTGCGAGCCCAAATCCTCCAAACGTTTGGCCAAATCCACCCAACCGTCAATGGTGTGAACCGGACTGGTGGTATAAGAAATGGTTCCCTGGGCATGCGCGCCAACTTCAACCACAGCTTTGATAGCACGTTCAAAGTTTCGCACATCATTCATGGCGTCAAAGACACGGAAAACATCCATACCGTTTTTATGGGCCCGTTCGACAAATTTATCGACGACATCATCGGCGTAATGGCGATAACCCAGCAAATTTTGCCCGCGCAACAACATTTGCATCGGCGTCTTCGGCATGGCTTTTTTTAATTCACGCAAACGCTCCCACGGATCTTCACCCAAAAAACGGATACAGGCATCAAACGTTGCGCCACCCCAAGTTTCTAATGACCAATAGCCGATTTCATCCAACTGGGCGGCAATCGGCAACATATCTTCAATGCGCAAACGCGTGGCAAATAACGATTGATGGGCATCGCGTAACACGACATCGGTAATAGCAAGTGATTTAGTCATTTGTTGTGGCTCCTTAATTATTAATAGTATTAGCTCTTGTCGGACGGGTGACGATTGCGGTATTGTTGTACAGCCGCAGAAATAACGGCCACCAGTGTTTCCTGTTCAACCCTGTCAGGCGATGAGGCTGGCTCGATAGCCGCCTTAGCGGGAACAGGGTCATCGGGGACAACCTTATTAAGTAAGGGAATAATAACGACGAGTATTCCCAAAAACGAAGTAACAAAAACCATACCGATAAACAGCAGGTTTAATGCTTCCAATAACAGCGAGGTTAAATTCATTATTGCTCCTGATAAGACGGTTAATTCTCGTGATAAAACGCCCGGTGCATTTTAACACAATAAACAAAGCTATTTAATGACTTTCTAAAAGAGAATTGATTTTGACAAATATTTTGCTTAATTTTTTCTTGATTAACCGGAAAAGGAATTATTTTTTTTCCGCACCAAAGACACCAAATGATTCTTCTTTGACGGGATTTTTATCTTTTTCCGTATAAACTCCAGTTGATGCAAAACTCCCTGCCATTTTAGCAGCATCCTGACCGTAAAAACCACCCTCTATATGCACTTTACCGATATATTGATAGGGTTTCTTACCGTCTTTGATGTTTTCGTCTAATAAATTATCGCCTCTAAATACATTGCCGATAATATCGGCTTTAATATCATAATAGGCAACCTTACCTGTTATTTTTTTATTACCAAAATCGACGTTGAACAAAGCACCTTCTGCTAATTTTCTATATTTTCCGTCATCAGCTATATAGCCAAAAGATTTTCCTTTATAGTTTGCCGTACCGGCTACCGGCATATTTCGAGTAAGGGTACCAACGGTAAAGAGGAAATGCTCATCCTTTCCTGGATGACGATACTCACCGATAAGCATACCCTTTAAATCGGCAAACATACCCACTTTGCTGTCATCACTAAGATTAATCCGACTTCCATCAACAATAATACTTTGGGTATCATTCTCGTCAAGCTCGACAGTTTCTATCACATTGGGTTTACTTTTGTCTTCTGTCAAGTTGATTTGATACTTTCCACTTTTACTTTTTACCATATAAAAAACGGCGCTGCCCAGAGATTCAGGAGATTCTGACACTCCCTGGCTACTACCACCGCCACAGGCCAGCAAAGCACTTGAAAATGCAGTAATTAATAATGTGTTCTTGATATTCATGGTCACGTTCCCCGAAAATGTTGCTGCGCATACAACGATAAAGACGGTAACCGTTGCTTACCCTGTCTTATTCTACGACTTTCCCTATTAAAGTTCAAATAAATTTATGACTTATATGGAAAAAAACAATATTTTATTACATCAGGCATTACAAAAACCAGAGCCTGTGATACAATGCAGTTCTAAACGACACTACCCCCTGACAACACAATGAAAATTCAACATATTCAACTCGATAATGAACAACCGTTTGTTTTATTTGGCGGACTGAACGTTTTGGAAAATCTTGACCTGACTTTATCCACTTGTGAACACTATGTTAAGGTCACCGAGCAACTGGATATCCCTTACGTTTTTAAAGCATCCTTCGACAAGGCCAATCGTTCTTCCATTCACTCTTACCGCGGTGTCGGTTTGGATAAAGGTATGGAAATTTTTGCTAAGGTCAAAGAACACTTTAACGTGCCGATTATTACCGATATTCATGAAGTGCAACAAGCTCCCGTTGTCGCTGAAGTGGTTGATGTTTTGCAGTTACCGGCGTTTTTGGCACGACAAACCGATTTGGTTGCGGCAATGGCAAAAACACACAAACCGATAAACGTTAAGAAGCCGCAGTTTTTAAGTCCGTCACAAATGGCCAATATTGTTGAAAAATTCAAAGAATGCGGCAATGAACAAGTTATACTGTGTGAACGCGGCTCAAACTTTGGTTATGATAACTTGGTCGTCGATATGCTCGGCTTTGGTGTTATGAAGGCAACCTGCCCGGCCGTACCGATTATTTTTGATGTTACCCACGCCTTACAAAATCGGCAAAGCGGCGGGGCGGCCTCCGGCGGGCGGCGTTCGCAGGTGGTAGATCTGGCTTTATCGGGTATGGCAACCCGTTTGGCAGGACTGTTTTTAGAAGCTCACCCTGACCCTGATAAAGCCCGTTGTGACGGCCCAAGTGCTTTGCCGTTAAAGCAGCTGGAAAACTTTTTAGCACGCGTTAAGGCGGTGGATGAAACGGTGAAAAGCCTGCCCCCGTTAGTTATCCATTAAGAACAGAAGAAAATTTGAGCTTAGCTTTGCCCGATACTTTTAGCTGCCTCCCAGGCGCTTAAAAATTCGTTGAAATGTGTTTTATTTTGCTGTTGTAAATATTTTTTTAACGCCGCCATACGCTCTTCGTATTGATGGCCCAATAATAAACCGCGCATTAGTTCAAAACGCAAGTAAAGCAAATAGGTATTGAGCACATCGGTTTCACAGTAATCGCGAATAGCCTCCACCTTATCGGCTTGGTATAAATCCAGCACTGCCGAGCCATCGGTTGCCAGTTTACCGGGAAAACCACAGAGTTTGGCCACCTCATCCAACGGGGCAACCGTCCGGGCTTGATAACCGGCCACTACATCCATTAAATCAATATGCCGCCACTGGAATCTGGCCAAATAGTTTGACCACTTGTTATTGCTGTCAAAATGCCCGACATCCCAATATGTCGGGGCACAAATACCGTAAAATAAACTGCGATAATGCAGAACCGGCAAGTCAAAGCCATTACCGTTCCAGGAAACCAATACCGGTTTGCAATGGTCAATCAGTTTAAAAAAACGCTCGATAATGGTTTTTTCATCATCATCTACTGCAGCCAAACTTGCCACCTTGTGCTTGCCGTTAATGTAAACACAGGCAGAAATCGCCACCACGCGGTGTAAATGGTGACGCATAAAATCATTACCCACGGCGCCACGGCGGTGTAGCTTTGCCAATTCCACTTGTTCCACCTCGCTCAAGGCCGCTGCATCCACCCCCTTTAGACGACACACAGACACACTGTCGGGAATCGTTTCAATATCAAACACACAAATATTTTGCATACCATCACTCCTGTTAAGCACTCGCTTGATTATCTCATAAACACTTGCCAACGTCACATAAGAAAGCGCTGAAAAATGCCAATTTACCCGTTTCTAATGGCATTAAGATTCGTTATAATGAGCCGATGAAACAATGTTTAAATTCACAGCAAATTGAACAAACTTTGGCGCTGGCAGAACTAACTGCCGAGCGCATTTTGGCCTTTTATCATTCAGGTTATCATATTGATATTAAAAAAGATAACAGCCCGGTCACGCAAGCCGATTTGGCTGCCAGCCGGCTATTGGAGCGGCGGCTTCCCGACATTGCTCCCTACCCCGTTTTAAGTGAAGAAAACACCCCGGCAACGCCTGACTGGCTGAATTGGGCAACCTATTGGTTGATTGACCCTATTGATGGGACAAAGCACTTTATCAATGCTACCGGGAATTTTTGTATCTGCATCGCCTTAATCCACCGACAACGAACGGTTTTTGGCTTAATTTATGCCCCGACCACCCATACGGCCTGGTTTGCTCAACAAGGTGATCGGACTGTCAGTAAATATTGTCACCGGCAAATAAAAAAACTCTCGGCATCTGCGCCGACTGCAATGACCGCCACTTTAAGCTCCGCTCATATCACCGCAAAGATGAATCATTTATTAAGTGCTTTGGGGGACTATCGCTGGCATCAACGGGGCAGCGCTTTAAAATATATTGATATTATCGAAGGCAATGCCACACTCTATCCAAAATTATGGGACACTTGTGAATGGGACAGTGCCGCAGGACAATGTTTATTGGAATGCGCCGGGGGACAAGTGATTAATTTTACGACGGGAGAACCCCTGCGTTACGGTTATAAGACCTCCTTGCTGAATCCGCATTTTCTCGCTTATCATTTTCTCAACAAAGCACAAGTAGAAACCTTGTTAAGACGTTACCAGCAAGTTTTGCATGATTTTGCCTAAACATTTTGCCTAAACACATTTGCTCAATACCGGTGAATAACCTACAATACCCCAAAAACGTGAAATAACGAAATGAATATGATAACAAATGACAGCATTGATAGTTTGGCAAAAGCCATTCGCCTGGTTATTTTGGACGTTGACGGTGTACTGACCAACGGTGAGTTGTTCTTTTTCGACAGTGGTGAATACAAGGCTTTTAACGCCCGCGACGGCCTGGGTATTGCCCTGCTGCTCAAGTCGGGTATTAATCTGGCCGTCATCTCCGGCAACCGTTCCGAATCGGTGCAAAGGCGCTTGGCAGGTTTTGGTATTAAGCATATCTACCAAGGTGTAAAAAATAAAGTCACAGCTTATGAAAATATTTTGGCAGACTTACAATTATCCGCCTCATCGGTTGCTTATATGGGGGATGACCTTATCGATTTACCGGTTATGCAAAGGGTTGCACTGCCCACCGCAGTCGCTGACGCTGATGATTTTGTCAAACAACAAGCCAAATGGGTGGCTACATGTAACGGCGGGCAAGGCGCAGTCAGGGAGTTATGTGAATTGATTTTATCCGCGCAGGGAAAATTAGCCGGCCTGAGACAGACGTTTATGCAATAAATCATGAAAAACCTGTTCACCCTGATTATTTTATTTTTATTGACCCTTGCCAGCTATTTCCTGTTGAAAAGCCTGCAAGAAGAAGTGGTACAGGAAAAAAATGCCCAAGAGAAAAAAATTGTCGCTGTTGCCCAGGGTGTGACAATGCACTATTTTAATGAAAAAAATAAACTGCAATATAAACTTATCAGTCCTAAAGTGATTGACTATTCCAATCATCACGGTACGGATTTTGTATCGCCCAATCTGGCAGTTTTTGACGAAACGCTGGTACAAACTTGGCAAGGCAAGGCAAGCGAGGGCTATTTGTCAAGCGATAAAGATAACCTTTTACTCAAGAAAGGTGTTAAAATAATCCAAACTCCAACCGGCGAAAAACCGACTTATATTGATGGTAAAGAGATGAATTATAATGCAAAAACAAGCTTAATTACCAGTAAGTTGCCCGTTAAAATCGATGACGGTGTCGTCGTACAAGTATCCGATAAACTAAAATTGGACACCCGTTCCAAACAGCTTAATGCCAGTGACCGGGTTAAAGCCACTTATAAAGCCCGCCCCAAAAAACCATAATTTTAGAAAATAAGGACTCAAAACAATGCTAAAAACCACACTACTAATCACTTTTTTATTGACGACTCACATTGTCACAGCAGCCGATAAGCAACCAGCCAGCAGCGATATGCCAATTGCTTTAGAAGCCGATGAGGGAACATACGACCAGCAGGCAGGTATGGCAGTTTACAAGGGTAATGTTAAGGTTACGCAAGGTGTTTCCACGATTTGGGCGGATAAATTAACCATTGTCTTAAAGGATAATGCGGCTGAGCGTATCGAAGCCACAGGCAACCCGGTCAAATTTAAATATGCCGGTGATAAACAACCTATTACCGGGCAAGGTAAACAAGCCATTTATGATGTCACCGATAAAATCATTACCTTAGCAGGCGGTGCCGTCGTCAAGCAAGGGACTGATATGGTAAAAGGTGACAGACTGACTTATCATTTAGACAAGGAAATTATCCGGGGCAAACGTGTTAGAATGACCTTTTTACCGAAATAGGACACACGTTTTATGGCAACCTTATCTGCTGAGAATATTTCCAAAACATTTAAGAAACGCACCGTTGTAAGTGAAACAAGCTATTCGGTTAGTAGTGGTAGTATTGTCGGTTTGTTAGGTCCTAACGGGGCGGGAAAAACCACCAGTTTTTATATGACGGTCGGGCTAATTAAACCCGATACGGGGCGTATCATGCTGGATGATAAAAACATTACTTATCTGTCTATGCATCAACGTGCTATGGCGGGTATCGGCTATTTACCGCAAGAGGCCTCGGTCTTTCGTAAAATGAGTGTTTTCGATAACGTTTATAGTGTGCTGCAAATGCAGCGCAAAGCCCGACGTTTATCGGTACAAGCGGCCAAACAACAGGCAATGTCATTATTAGATGAATTGAGTATCAGCCATATCAAGGATGAACTGGGCCTCAGCCTTTCAGGTGGTGAACGCCGCCGCGTAGAGATTGCCAGAAGTTTGGCCACCAACCCGAAATTTATTTTACTGGATGAACCCTTTGCCGGGGTTGACCCCATTTCTATCCAGGATATCAAAAACATTATTTTACATCTTAAAGCCAGACGAATCGGTGTGTTAATCACTGACCATAATGTCAGAGAAACCTTACAAATTTGTGACCAGGCCTACATTATGTCCGAGGGCAAGGTCATCGCCGAAGGTAATGCCAATGAGATATTGGCTAACCAACAGGTTAGAGAGGTCTATCTGGGAGAGCATTTTAATTTGTAATAAGCAGTAAATTTTCATCAATTGCCTGTATTTATTACTTCATCATCAATGTTTTTTTTGTTATCATGGTGCACAATAAAATTAGGTTAATTATCGCGGAGTTAATAATGAAAAAAAGTCATTTATTGATATTATTAAGCAGTTTAGTATTTACCTTGGGCTTTGCTGATGACAGCAAAAAAGTGGAAAAGGTGATCTACAAATGGGAAAGAGGTGGTCTAATTCACTACAGCCACATTAAGCCTGAGGGCGTTAGTGGTGTTATTAAACTGGACTCCAACGGGCGTAAAATAGAAGACTACACCGAGAATTTTGGTGAAGTCGTACAGATTGTCGTGCGCCCGCCGAAAAAAGAAACCAAGTCGGAAGAAGAAGCACAAGAAGCATCTGCTGCGGAAAATCAGGAAAAACAGAAAAAGATAACTATTGTGAAAGCTAAAGACAAGCAGAAGGCTGATAGTCAAGAACAAAAATTACGTAAAGAGAATTGTCAAACGGCTCGTAAAAATTTGGAAACCATCAATACCGGTGAAGTTTACGAGCGTGACCCGAAAGGCAATTTAGTACGCATGAGCGATAAGCAACTGGAAACTAAACGTAAAGATGCCCAACGCGATATTGACTATTTTTGCAAATAATAGTTTTTAGTTGCTAATCCGGTTTACTATTGTAAAAATACCACCCTCCCCGGGTGGTGTTTTTAATTTATTTCCTCCATCTTACCCTGACTAATTACCATGCGATTATCACAATATTATTTACCAACCAGCAAAGAAACACCTGCCGATGCCGAAGTCATCAGTCATCAACTGATGTTGCGCGCCGGAATGATTAAACAAACCGCCACCGGTATTTACACTTGGTTACCACTGGGAATGAAAATTTACAAAAAAGTGGAACAAATTGTGCGTGAGGAAATGAATGCTATCGGTGCTCTGGAAATTGATATGCCGTCGGCGCAACCGGCTGAATTATGGCAAGAATCCGGGCGTTGGCAAGATTACGGCCCGGAATTGCTGCGTTTTAAGGACAGGCATCAGCGTGATTATTGTATCGGTCCTACCCACGAAGAAGTTGTCACCGACTTAATCAAGGGCATCGTCACCTCGTACAAGCAGTTACCTTTGACCCTGTACCAAATCCAAAAAAAGTTTCGAGATGAAGTCCGCCCGCGTTTTGGTGTCATGCGAGGGCGTGAATTTTTGATGAAAGATGCTTATTCTTTTCATACTGACCTTGCCTCCCTGCAAAAAACTTATGAGGACATGAATGCTGCTTATCAGCGTATTTTTACCCGCATCGGTTTGGACTTTCGCGCTGTTGCCGCCGATTCCGGTAGTATCGGCGGTCATCGTTCACACGAATTTCACGTCTTGGCCGAGACGGGTGAAGACGCCATCGCCTTTTCAACAGGCAGCGATTATGCGGCAAATATTGAACTGGCCGAATGTCTCGCCCCGAAAACCGCCTATTTTCCACACATTACCGACAAAGAAAAAGTTTATACACCCAACTGTAAAACCATTGCCAATGTCTGTGAGTTTTTGTCAGCCGACGTTAAATCTTCAATAAAAACTTTAGTTGTTGAGGGTGAAGACGGGGGACTGGTCGGTTTATGTTTACGGGGTGACCATACGCTAAATGAACTTAAAGCGGAAAAGTTAGCCGGTATTGCCTGCCCGTTAAGCATGGCTGATCCTGAAAAAATCCGCTCTGTTTTGGGCTGTGGTATTGGCTCTATCGGTCCGGTGGGTTTTAACGGCAAGCTGATTGTTGATAGAAGTTGTTTTGTTGAACAGGCCGTTGTCTGTGGTGCTAACGAAGATGATTATCACTTTATCGGGATGAACTGGGAACGCGATGTTGGTGCGGACATCGTGGTTGCCGATATCCGTAATATTGAATCCGGTGATATCAGCCCGGACGGTCAAGGCAGCATCGAAATTCGTAAGGGTATTGAGGTCGGGCATATTTTCCAACTGGGCAATAAATACTCACACGCCATGGGCTTGACGGTATTGGATGAAACCGGCAAATCCATTATCCCGGAAATGGGGTGTTATGGCATCGGGGTAACACGTATTGTTGCCGCCAGTATTGAGCAAAACCACGACCGGTGGGGCATTATTTTTCCGGCGGCCATTGCCCCGTTTACGCTTGCTATTGCTCCCGTTAATTACGGCAAATCGGAAGCGGTAACCCGTTTGGCGGATAAATTGTACCAAACTTTGTTGGCCCGGGGTGTTGATGTCTGCCTGGATGACCGTGGCAAGCGCCCCGGGGTGATGTTCTCCGAATTGGAGCTTATCGGTATTCCCCACCGCATTGTTATCGGCGATAAGACTTTGGCGGATAATGCCGTGGAATACAAAGGCCGCTGCGACAAAGCGGCACAACGTATCGCGGTTGACGACATAGTCACTTTTATGGCCGAACAATTAGGCTAAAAGCGTGTTGTTAACATTTATATCAATCACCCCAGACAGGCTGATAACAACAAAAGCATCATAAGGGGGAAGCAGCTCCGATATGCCCGCCCACGGCTTACCGTAGTTTACGGTTTATTGATGAAACGGTTGACAAGCAAGTCCAGGTACTGCTTTCACAATGAACGTGTTCGGCGTAATCGTAAACGATTGGCTGCTTTATAACGGGCATTGGCATCATTGATAAATTGACTTTGGGCGGTAATGCCCGTTTTACCTGTTTGGCTCTGCCGGCGCACATATTGCCCGTCAGGTTGCATTTCCCAAGCGTTTTCCGTGTCCGCCAATTGGGTATCTAAGAAGCGTCGAAGCTGCTTTCGCAGCACCGGTGCATCAATAGGAACAATCACTTCAACGCGACTCTCTAAATTCCGTTTCATTAAATCAGCCGAGCCGATATAGTATTCCTCATCCCCGTCATTATGGAAATAATAGATTCTGGCATGTTCCAAAAAACGCCCGACGATGCTGATAACACGGACGTTTTCGGATAAACCGTTAATCCCCGGCAGTAAACGACAGGTATCACGAATCAATAAATCGATTTTAACACCGGCTTGCGAGGCACGATAAAGTGCCAAAGTAATATCGACATCCTCCAAGGCGTTGGTTTTAAGTTGAATTAAGGTTTCTTTCCCAGCCTCGGCGTGCTCAATTTCGCGTTTAATTCGAGACAATAAAGCCCTTTTCATGTGCCGGGGAGCAGGCAGTAATTTTTTATAATCACGTTTTGGCGTATAACCTGTGGTCAGATAATTAAAGACTTCGGTTAAATCACTGCCTACCTCTTTATCGCTGGTTAAAATACCCAAATCACTGTAGAGTCTGGCAGTACCACTGTGGTAATTGCCCGTACCAATATGCGCATAACGGCGCAGGCCGTCATAATCCTGACGGAGCACATAAATTAATTTAGCGTGTGTTTTTAAACCGACAATACCGTAAGTCACGTGAATGCCGGCTTCTTCCAAATGGTTTGCCCAACGAATATTGGCCGACTCGTCAAAACGGGCTTTAACCTCCACCACCACAGCCACTTGCTTACCGTTACGAGAGGCATCAATCAGGTATTCAATAATTTTTGAATCTGACGAAGTACGGTAAATTGTCATCTTAATACCGATAACCTTGGGATCGCGGCTGGCATCGCGTAAAAAACGTTCCACCGAGTTAGAAAACGACTCATACGGCAGTTGGATTAAAAACGGCCCGAAAGAACGAATCGCATGAAATATATTACTTTCATTTAATAAAGATGCATTATCCGCCGGGTGATGCGGTTCATCCTTTAGGTCAGGACGGTCAATACTCATTAGCTCCATTAAATCGCGTTTGGACAACAAGCTGTCAACCTCAAAAACATCTTTATCTTCATTAAGATGCAACTCGGCAGCCAACATACCTTTATGCACACTGTGCATGCCTTTACCAAACTGCATACGCACGATCGGTGCAAAACGCCGCTCACGCAATTCAGATTCTATCAGTTCCAATAAGTCATCTGCACGTTCTTCATCCTTTTCCGTAACGGCATTACGGGTCACACGGAAAATTTCAACGGAGACAATATTCATTTGCGGGAAAATAATGTCCATATTATGGATAATCAAATCTTCTAAGGCAATAAAAGTATGACTGTTATCATTGACCCGAATAAAACGACGACTACCCTGCCCAACAGGCACCTTCAGACGGGCCATCACTTTAGGATAGTCGTCTTTTTCTGCCGGGTAGGAAAGCGTTATTAATAAGTTGAGTGACAAATTAGAGACAAAAGGAAACGGGTGGGCCGGGTCGATTGCCTGTGGCGTAAGCAGCGGATAAATATTGTTATAAAAATAGTCCCGCATTTGCCGTTGCTCGGTTTGATGTAGCTTGGTAAAAGTGGTAATAACGATTTTTTCCTGTCTCAACTCGGCCAGTAGTTGCTGATAAATACGTTTAATATCCTCATCAATTTGATTAATTACTTGATAACACTCATCAATTTGTTGCTGTGGTGTACGACCATCGGGCGTTGGCGTATTCAACCCGGCCCCAACCTGCTGTTTTAGCCCACCAATACGTTTCATAAAAAATTCATCCAGATTGGCGTTGACGATTGCCAAGAATTTGAGCCGCTCCAACAAAGGATTGCTGACTTTTTCCGCCTCCGATAATACCCGTTGATTAAAAGCCAACCATGTCAGCTCTCGGTTGAGCAAAATAGGCTTCACCACCTTTTGTTTATTTGCAGTGCGTTGTGTAGTTGTTCGACGATTTGCTGTGATATGACGCATGGCGGCCTCTTGGTAATAGTTATTTAACGGTAGTATTGTAGCAGGTTTTATAGCAAAAATGCGGCGTCACAACAGCAACGAAATTATACACTTTTTACTTCCAAATGGACATATCGATTTTCCCCTCAAGTTCCGGGTAGTCGGAACCGTTAAAGGTTGGCCGGACACCAGCTTTACGTTGACTTAAGTAATCGTTGGTTAATTTAACCACCGTACCCGATAACAAGACAATGGCAATCAGGTTAATGGTTGCCATCAATCCCATTGACGCATCGGCGGCATTAAAGACGGTATCCACTTTTTGCACCGCTCCCCATATCACCATACCTAACAAGGCAAAACGCAATACGGTAAATCCGGCAAGATTACCTATGCCCAAATAGGTAAAGGCATTTTCTGCATACGAGTAATTACCAATAATGGAAGTAAAGGCAAAGAATAAAATCGCTATGGCAACAAAATGCATACCTAAAAAACCGACGTGGGTTGATAATGCCTGCTGCGTCAACTCAATGCCGTTCAGGCCGGAATTGGGTTCCAGCAAACCGGATAATAAAATCATAATGGCTGTTGCCGTACAAATTAAAAGTGTATCAATAAACACACCTAATGCCTGCACAAATCCTTGTGATGACGGATGATGCGGCACCGGCGTGGCCACCGCGGCAATATTCGGTGCCGACCCCATCCCGGCTTCATTGGAAAACAACCCCCGTTTAACGCCGTTCATCATGGCGGCAATCACGCCACCGGCAATACCACCGGCTGCTTGTTCAAGACCAAAAGCACTGTTGAAAATTTGTAAAAAAACTGCGGGAACAATGGTGATATTGGTGACAATCACATAAACAGCGACCAATAAGTAGAGCACTGCCATAACGGGGACGATGATTTCGGCCACTCTGGCAATATTACGAATACCGCCGAAAACGACTAAAGCCGTGACAAAAGCGATACCTAAACCAATGTAAAGTTTGTCAAAGCCGTAGGCATTATGCAGCGCTTGCGAGATGGAATTTGCCTGTACGGCATTAAAAACCAACCCAAAAGACAGAACCAAGGCAATGGAAAACAAAACCGCCAGCGGTTTTGATTTTAATCCTCTGGCAATATAAAAAGCGGGACCACCGCGATAGGTTCCCTCCTCATCTTTAATTTTATACAACTGTGCCAGGGTACTTTCCGAATAGGCGGTTGCCATACCAACCAACGCCACCATCCACATCCAAAAAATCGCCCCTGCGCCGCCGTAGTACAATGCCACAGCAACACCGGTTAAATTTCCCGTTCCAACCCGAGATGCCAAAGAAATCGTTAAAGCCTGCAACGGTGTAATACCTGACTCATCGGTTTCATTTTTGTCGAAAACAGAAGAAAATAACTCTTTAAAATGAATGAATTGAATGAATTTTAAGCGAATAGTAAAGAATAGCCCGACAGCCAGTAAGCCATAGATTAGAATATATCCCCAGAAAATATTATTTAAAAAGCCTATGACTTTATCGATAATCTCCATGCCAACTCCGTCAATTGATGATAGTGAAGTTGATTATTATACTGACATAAATCATTATTTGCCACGAACAGACGGAGAAAAATTGCTTATGCAATGTTTTATGCAATGTTATCGAGAAGATTCTCATAGAAAAAACAGATAACAATAGCAAGTAACCAACCCTTTGCTCGCCAAGGTTTTTTATCATCTTATTGACTCTTTTTTCCGCTTCTTTTTTTGTGATTCCGGGATAGTAATCGCTGATAAACGGGCGCTCAACATCTTGTCTCACTCAACGAAACCCAAACGCCGTCATCTAAACTTTTGCAGGCGTCTTGCACTTTTTGTGTCAGCGTCACCCTGATAAATCTGTCAGTTTGGGCTTCGTAATGAATTTCGCAAACGTCAGAATCCGATTTTCCCGGTTCAGCTTTTTCTTGCTCAGAGAGAAAAGAACAACTCGCAGATACACCACACGCCAGAGCAGGCCGGCCAGAACGGCGTCGGCCACATTCAGGACATTTGAATTCGGTCGTTTTATTGTTGTTTGGTTTTATAATCTTCGACGGCTGCTTTAATGGCATCTTCCGCCAAAACGGAGCAATGAATTTTAACCGGTGGCAATTCCAATTCTTCGGCAATCGCCCTGTTACTGATTTTCAGTGCCTCATCAATACTTTTACCTTTGACCCACTCTGTTAGCAACGAACTGGAGGCAATTGCCGAACCACAACCATAGGTTTTGAATTTGGCATCGGCAATAACACCTTCTTCCACTTCGATTTGCAGACGCATTACATCACCGCAAGCCGGTGCGCCGACAATACCCGTTCCCACGTCTTTTGCCTTAGCGTCCAATGTCCCTACATTACGTGGATTCTCGTAATGGTCCATTACTTTATTACTGTATGCCATATTGCTGCCCTTTAATTTTTTATACTGTATTTATTAATGCGTTCACTAATGACTAACGTCTTATTCTTAAATTTAAGTTTTCCGAATTAATACGTTTGTCCTGGTCTTTGGAAAGCTTTTTAATTTCACGCGAAGAAATAACCTCTTCTAAAGTTAAATCGTGTAAAAAACCGTAAATTCTTTGTGATAAATCAAACCATAGTTCGTGAGTAATGCATTTTCGCCCGCCTTGGCAGTTTTCATGCCCTTCGCAACGTGTTGCATCTAGTTTTTCATCGACTGCATTGATAATATCGGCAATACTGATATCATCGGCTTCCCGCGCCAAACGATAACCACCGCCGGGACCACGAACCCCTTCGACAATTTCATATCTTCGCAGCCGGGAAAAAAGTTGCTCTAAATAAGATAAGGAAATATCTTGCACTTCGGAAATTTCAGCTAAACTAACCAACCGTTCATCTTGGTGCAATGCCAAGTCAATCATTGCCGTGACTGCATAGCGTCCTTTAGTTGATAATCTCATTGTTTGCCCCTGATTTCATTTATACGTCGCATATTGACTAATACCCGAGCATTTTACTATGAAAATACTTTAACAACAAGGCAATTATCAATAGAATTTTCATTTTTAATCAAAAATAACAAACTAAGGCCTGTCAACACACGCTTTAATAAACTATTTTTGCAGCCAAAAAGTCAGTGGCCCGTCATTTTCCAACCTGACTTTCATCTCAGCTTGGAAAATACCGGTTGCTATTTTAAGCTGTGTTTGCCGTTGAAAAAAATCACATAGTGTTGCAAATAAGCGCTTACCCGTCTCCGGGTCGGCAACAGGGTCAAACCCCGGACGATTGCCCTTGCGGGTTTCCGCCGGTAAGGTAAATTGCGGGACCAGCAGTAACTCCCCACCGACTTGCTCAATATTAAGATTCATCTTACCGTTATCATCAGCAAAAATACGAAATTTTCGCAGTTTATTAAACAGTGCCACCGCATTATCAACCGTATCCCCTTTTTCCACCCCGATAAAAACCAGAGCACCACTGTGAATCTCAGCAACCTTGTTGTCTGCCACCCAAACCGAGGCCTCATTGACGCGTTGAACTAAAGCAATCATTTGTCTTCCCCCCTATTAATTATCGCCATCACACGGCATCATCGGCTAATAAAGCAATCTTGGAGCGTTGACTCAGAATTTGCATAAACTGTTCAGCCGATTTTGGCCATTGAAAACCCTTCACACAGCTAACGCCCAGTAACCCCGAGAATAATATAATTGCCGCCAAGCCGGGGGGTCTTTTTGCCAGTCTGTCAAACAGCACCGATTCTTTTTCTAAAGCCGTTTGTAATGCTGATACCCATTCATCAGTATGCTGCCAAGCTTGTTGAAAATCACCGATGCTCTGTGTTTTTTTATTGATAAAGTAGTCCACGGCAGAGTCGGTAGCAAATTCCGCAAACGGCATTTTCACCCAACGCGGCATTGCCAACCCGTAAATTAATAAACGCTTTTTCTGCAAGAAATCTTCAACCGCCTTAATATCTTCTCTATTCTTTTCCAGAAAAAAATCGTACCGCTTACACAAGTAATCAATAATATCCAGACTCTCACCCATGAATTGCTGTGGCGCTGTTTGCAAAATAGGCAACAGCTTCACGCCAACCATAGCAATCGGGGTCTTTTCGTCATCATTTGGTAAAATACGACCTGTTAAGGCGATATCGGCGAGCCCCGCCAAAGTCAATACACGCATACAGTACGGGCAGTGTTGATAATAATAAAGTATCGGTTTCATTGTCTTACTCTCAGTTTTTGCTATAAAATCATCCGCTCTTGGTTTGTCATGACAAAAAATGTTATAACCACCAAGCATACAAAATCGCCCCCAATCTTCCTGACTAACGCTGAGCACAATTATTTTCTTTATATTTTATGGCAGGTTATCATTTTTTCTCAGCATAAAAACTTATTTCGATTTTTATAAAATATTTAACAATACTACTTTATATTTAGCTCAAATCATAATAGAATACTATCCATTATTTTAATTTTATATGACGATTATTCAATCATTTATTTGTTTTTTGATTATTCGTATTTGTAATAGGCACGAGAAAAATGAAAAAAATATATAGCAAATTGTGGGGTGTTTTGGCTCTCTGTTACGGCGGTGTTGTTGTCGCTGAAAACAGCCAACCTGTTTTACTTGATTATAAACAAGCCCCTTATACCGCTGAAAATACTGCTGATACTCCGGTGGAAGCAATCACGATGGATGACTTACTCAACGCTGAAAAGAGTGACCCCGTCATCCTTGCACCTGAAGAATTACCCAATGCTGCTGACAGTAATAATAAACAAGCTATCTCCATTAGACCGGAAGACTTATCCAGTCTTTCCGACGAGGATAGCAATTATGCCAAAGTCACTTCCCTTGCCCCTGAAAATTTTTCCGCTATATCCGGTAAAATTGCCAACCTATTGAATGTCGATTACATTGACTGGCAAGGTATCAACAATCACCTACAACGGCCAAGTGAAGTCGGTAGCCTTTACGGTCAACTGAATTACCAACTGTTATGGACGCAAAACGGCAAAGTCACCCAACTGGCGGAACAGGTTATCCGGGCTATTGCCGATGCGCCCAGACACGCCTTGCGTGCCGAACTGTATCACAGTGAATCACTGTCATCACTGAAAGCCGGGCAAAAGGTCTTTGAACCGGAAAAATTTGATGTCATTTTAAGTGATGCTTTTATTACCTATAAATCGCATCTGGCTAATGGTATTGTTGATCCCAAGGGGCAATTTCCTTTCTGGAACAAACGCCCGACTGAGGTCGATTACGCCGCCATCTACCTAAACGCCAAGTCAAGTGGTGATATTAGTCATGTTTTTAGTGTGAACGACCCCGATTACCAAGCATTACAATCTGTTTACTTAAAAGAACTTAGCAACAGCGGTGAACATCAATTTACTCCTGTTCCCGATGCAGCAACGCTGAGACCGGGAGAATCCGGCAAAGCGGTACAAATACTTCGTCAACGTCTGGGGTTCAACGATAAGAGTGATGTTTATGATGACAAACTTAAACAGGCGGTGAAAGACTATCAAAAAGACCACGGCCTGAAGGCGGACGGCGTGGCCGGGAAGAAAACCCTAAAGCGGCTAAACCGTTCCCCCAAGACACACTTAAAAACATTGGCCATCAATATGGAACGCCATCGTTGGGGTTATGTTCCCAACCGGACTTATTTACAAGTTAATATTCCGGCCTTTAAAATGGCCATTCGAAAGGGAAAAAAATATTTATTTGAATCTAACGTTATTGTTGGCAAAACCAAGCGTCCTACACCGATTTTTAGTGATACGCTGGAAATGGTTGTCTTAGCCCCTTACTGGAATGTTCCCAAAACCATTTTCAATGAAGATAAGTTACCCAAACTGCAAAAAAACCCCAATGTGTTCGCCAGTACAATGCAAGTTATCAATAAGGCAACCGGTAAGGTGGTCAAACCCACCTCGGTGGATTGGTCCGCCGGTGGTAAAGGCTATCGTTTACGGCAAAAACCGGGGGCGAGAAATGCTTTGGGGAGAATGAAGTTTTTATTCCCTAATCGCCACGCGATTTACCTGCACGATACGCCTAACCGTCGCCTGTTTAAGCGTAGTAAACGTGCTTACAGCTCCGGTTGTATACGTGTAGAACGCGCCGAAGATTTGGCCGTTTTCTTACTCAAAGACAAAAACTATAATCGACAACGCATCAAAAAAGAAAGTCGTGGTAAAGAGAAATGGGTACAGTTGGGTGCCAATAAACGTTATCCGGTCTTCCTGGATTACTACACCGCTTGGGTAGACGCCGACGGTAAAGTGCGTTATAGCGGTGATATTTACGGTTACGATAAACAACTCAAATCACTTTATCAGAACGCCCTGAATCATAAATAAACTTATAACAGTCAGTTATCAACATGAAAAATAGTTTTAGCAAAAAAGAATTAATCGAATGTGCCGAAAGCAAACTGTTTGGGGCGGGGAATGCTCAACTTCCTTTACCGCCCATGCTGATGGTGGACCGCATTGTCAGCATCACCGAAGACGGCGGCAAATACGGTAACGGTGAAATCATTGCCGAAATGGACATTCACCCGGATTTATGGTTTTTCGACTGTCATTTTCAAGGAGACCCGGTTATGCCCGGCTGTCTGGGCTTGGATGCGATGTGGCAATTGCTTGGCTTTTTCCTCGGTTGGAAAGGTGGACTGGGGCATGGCCGTGCTTTAGGTGCCGGTGAAATTAAATTTACCGGACAGGTTTTGCCCGATGCCAAAAAAATCACTTATCAAATTGATATAAAAAGAGTAATAATGAGAAAATTGGTTTTAGGTATCGCTGATGCCAGTATGGCAGTTGACAACAGGGACATTTATCAGGGTAAAGACCTGCGTGTCGGGCTGTTTAGCAAAACGGATTCATTCTAAAAATAGGGATGCAGAGATGGGGAAGAAAATGAAAAGAGTCGTTGTCACCGGTATGGGTATTGTCTCCAGTTTAGGCAACAACCTTGAGGAAGTATTGGCTTCGTTAAAAGCGATGAAATCAGGTATTAGCTTTAACGAAAAATATCGTTCATTGGGTTTACGTTCACACGTTAGCGGAGAAATTAACCTTGATCCTAAGGCGTACATTGACCGAAAAATTTTACGTTTTATGGGTAATGCTTCAGCCTATGCCTACATTGCTTGTAAAGAAGCCATTGCCAATGCCAAACTGCCGGAAAATTTAATCTCCAATATCCGCACCGGACTGGTTGTCGGTACCGGGGGGGCGTCAACCAAAGATGTTGTGCGCACTGCCGATACCTTGCGTGAACGCGGGGTCCGTCGTATCGGACCTTATGCGGTTACCCAAACGATGGGGTCGGAAACTTCCGCCTGTTTGGCAACGCCTTTTAAGATTAAAGGAGTGAATTATTCCATGAGTTCAGCCTGCTCAACGTCTGCACACTGTATCGGCCATGCTGCCGAACTCATTCAAATGGGCAAGCAAGATATCGTCATTGCCGGTGGCGGTGAAGATGTACATTGGAGTATGACCTCGATGTTTGACGCCATGGGAGCACTATCCACCAAATACAATAAAACACCGACCAAAGCCTCACGAGCCTACGATGCGCATCGTGACGGTTTTGTGATCTCCGGCGGGGGCAGTATTTTGGTTTTAGAAGAGTACGAACACGCCAAAGCACGCGGTGCAAAGATTTATGGTGAACTCACCGGTTACGGCGCCACGTCCGACGGACATGATATGGTTGCACCCAGCGGTGAGGGCGCAATCCGTTGTATGAAAATGGCCCTGGCAACGGCAAAAAAAGCGGTACAATACATTAATGCTCACGGTACCAGCACCCCTGCCGGTGATACCAAAGAGCTGGAAGCTGTCAGAAAAACATTTGCCAAAGGCAATATTCCCAAAGTCAGTTCAACAAAGTCCTTAAGCGGTCATGCCTTAGGTGCAGCCGGTTCCAATGAGGCCATCTATTCTTTACTGATGATGCAAAATAATTTTTTAGTAGGCTCTGCCAATATTGATAAGCTGGATGAAGAAGCCAAAGACCTGCCCGTTATCACCGAGAACATTGAAATGGAAGTGGATTGCGTCATGTCTAATAGCTTTGGTTTTGGCGGCACTAACGCCACTTTGGTTTTTGAAAAAATTTAGCACGGAGTGAAAACGCTGCAAGATAAGGCGGTTGTGTAAAAAAAAGCAGCTCTTACTTAGGTAGTGTCGTCACGAGATGTTATTTTTTGCGATAGGTAGGCGGTTATCAGACAAGGCAAAGCGCGCAGAGAATAGTTATTCATATTGTCAAGCGC
>PDWI01000713.1_pt1 | contig 54095 bp, 41 predicted proteins | sample 1430891 | NCBI WGS metagenome assembly PDWI01 (sample SAMN01162508, study PRJNA174530) | Oral metagenome, whole genome shotgun sequencing project. | biome: Marine environment; feature: Marine mammal; material: Swab sample of the gingival sulcus; isolation source: swab sample of gingival sulcus... | reverse complement strand
CTTTGGCACAAAAGGCGGTACCGGGTACGGCGCGATCGAACGCGTCACGTTCGCCGACGGTACAGTGTGGAAACTGCCGGAGCTGTTGGAGAAGGCGCGCCACGTCAACGGCACCGACGGCGATGATAGGCTCTATGGTTACAGCGATCAGGACGACGTCTTGATTGGAGGTAAGGGCAATGACCGTCTCGAAGGCCGCTATGGCGACGATACCTATCAATTCACCAAAGGCGACGGTGCCGACACGATCTATGATCACCGGGGCAGCGACACTCTCACAACCGATCGCCTCGCGCAGCAAATGATATTTGAGCGCCGCGGCAATGATCTGCGTGTGTTGTTTGAAAACTCAAGCGATAGTATCACGATCAGCAAACGCTACAGCGAATTAAATACCGCCATCGAGACCTTCCAGGCCGCCGACGGCAGTACCATCTCAGATACGCAGGTGCAGCAGCTTATCCAGGCCATGGCCTCGTGGTCAAACGACAACGGCGGCCTCTCCTGGAGCCAAGCGCTCGCCACCAATCCTGGCGACGTCCAAGCGATCGTCGCACAATACTGGCATGCGCCGACGGCGTAGCCACTAGTCAGGCCGGACGGTCTTTGCTACACTGATAAAAAGGGAATCAAGGAGCGGTAGGTGCCGTACGCCATGAGCGCGTACGGCGCTTGCTCGTAGTAGAGGTTATGACAGTACAGCACGAATCATCGGACTCGCACTCATCCAGTCGACGCGGCGACCAATCATCGCGTTCGTCGGCCGCGCCAGACGCCGGGCTCTACTGTTTTGTCAACATCGCTCGGTTTCATAATATACCGGCCGATCCAGATCAGATCACGCACGCATTGGCGATTGGCGCCGAAGGCATGGGTGAAGCCGATATGCTGCGCGCTGCCAAATCGTTCAAACTCAAGGCAAAAGCTGCCACTGTCGAATACGACAAGCTCGCCAAGCTCACGCTACCTGCTATCGTCGGCCTCAAAACGAAAAAGTTTGCCATTCTCGCCAAAATCGACGGCGACAAGCTGCTGCTCCTGCTGCCTGACGGCACGGCACCGACTACCATGACACGGACTGAATTTATGCACCAGTGGACTGGCCGCGTCGTTCTTTTTGCACAGCGGTTTTGGAAAGACGCCGAGCGCAAGTTTGACGTCAAATGGTTCATCCCGACTATCATCAAATACAAAAAACCGTTGCTCGAAGTGCTGGCAGCGGCATTTGCTCTGCAGATCGTCGGTGTTTTCACGCCGATATTGACACAGGTTGTCATCGACAAGGCGCTGGCGCATCATAGTACATCGACGCTCGACGTAATTGTTTTTGGTCTGGCGGTTATCGCACTGTTTGAGGCGGCGATGGGTATCGCGCGCAACTATATTTTTACGCACACGACGAGTCGAATAGATACAATACTTAGTTCGCGCTTGTTCCGTCATTTGTTTGCTTTGCCGCTGCGGTATTTTGAAACGCGGCGCGTCGGCGATACGACCGCTCGCGTCATGGAGCTCGAAAAAGTCCGAGCGTTTTTGACTGGCGCGCCGATGACGACGCTGATCGATCTGAGTTTTATGTTTGTCTACATCGCGGTCATGCTGGTGTATAGTACGACATTGACCTGGGTGGTGTTGGCGAGCTTGCCATGTTTTGCATTATTGGCGGGTATTATAACACCGCTCTTGCGAAATCGCGTCGACGAAAAGTTCAACACTGGCGCCGAGTCGCAGGCCTACCTCGTCGAATCGATCAGCGGTGCGCAGACGATCAAATCATTCGCGCTCGAGCCGCAGCTGCAGAAAAATTGGGAGGGCCGGCTATCAAACTACGTGCGAGCAGCCTATAAGCTGACAATTCTCGGCGGCAATGCCAATGCACTCGGCCAGCTGATTCAGAAGCTCGCAGATATTGCGATCCTCTGGTTTGGTGCGCATCTCGTGATGTCTGGCGACCTGACGATCGGCGGGCTGATCGCATTTCGCATGTTGTCGGGTCGAGTCAGCGGGCCGATCCTGCGGCTCGTTCAGTCGTGGCAGGAGTTTCAGCAAACCGGTATATCAATCAAACGTCTGGGCGATATATTTAATACCAAAACCGAGCCGACGATGGATCCGACCAAGTCGCGTTTGCCGAGCATACGCGGTGATATTCGTTTTGATAAAGTACGTTTTCGTTATAATCCCGAATCAGCCGAAGTGATCCGCGACATGACATTTGGGGTTCGGCCCGGAGATGTCGTCGGCATTGTCGGACGCAGCGGATCGGGCAAGAGTACGATATCCAAACTCATTCAGCGCTTGTATGTTCCAGAAGCAGGCAAAGTACTCATCGATGGTGTCGATACGGCGATGACAGACCCAGCGTGGTTGCGCCGCCAGGTCGGCGTCGTGCTGCAGGAAAGCTTTTTGTTCAACGCATCGGTGCGTGACAATATCGCGGTACACGTGCCGGCTGCCAGTATGGATGACATTGTCCGCGTAGCACGTATGGCTGGTGCGCACGAGTTTATCCTGGAGCTGGCAGAGGGCTATGACACAGTTGTTGGTGAGCACGGCGAAGGCCTGTCGGGTGGTCAGAAACAACGTATCGCGATTGCGCGGGCGCTGCTGCACGATCCGCGTATTCTCATATTTGATGAAGCGACGTCGGCGCTGGACTACGAATCAGAAAGTATCATTCAACGCAATCTCCGCCAGATCACAAACGGCCGCACCGTTCTGATCATCGCTCACCGACTCTCGACGCTCAAACATGTCGACAAGATCATGACGATCGACCGCGGCAAACTCATCGAGTATAGCTCGCCGAGCAATTTGCTCGAGGCCGACGGTCTGTATGCGCATCTGCATCGGCAGCAGGCAGGAGGACCAGCATGAGATTGCCGAGACTCCACCGCGATCGATTACAATACGAGTTTTTGCCAGCCGCAGAGGAAATTGTCGAAACACCACCGTCGCCATTTGGACGGATTGTGCTTTGGCTGATTATTATAATGCTCGTCGTTGGGCTGACTTGGTCGTATGTCGGTAGGCTCGATGTCGTCGCGTCGGCGAGCGGCAAAATCATACCGGCCGACAGCGTAAAAACCGTCCAAGCCGCGGGCCCGGGCGTCGTCAAATCGATCGATGTTAGCGAAGGTCAATCCGTCAAAAAAGGCCAGCTACTGATCCAGCTCGACCCCTCGCTCGCGAAAGCGGAGGTCAAAGCCGCCGAGCAAGCCCTGACTGTGGCTCGACTCGAGCGCGATATACTCGCCAAAACGCTGGCAGGCGAAGACGCCTCGATGGTCGTCAACGCTGCTGACATTCCGGAGCACATCAAGCCAAATCTTATAGCATTGGCGCAGTCGCGCATCACTGTCGACCAAGTACAGCAACAGCTGCTTTCGTCTGGTCTAGCTAGCGCGCAGCAACAGCTCGCACAGCAGCGCGACGAACGACGGCAGGCCGAAGACGCCATCGCAAAGCTACGCGCCAAACAACGCGAGGCGCAGGCCGCACTCAAAAACGCCGACCCGATCGACCAGGCCAGCCAACGCCGCGAGCTCGACTCTATCAATCAGCAGATCACATCGCGCGAACAGGCTTTGACAGGCTATGATCACACGATTGCACAGGCTCAGATCGGCGTCGACCGCGCCAACGGCGAGCTCAACGCGCACATGGCCGACAATCGCCTCAACTCGTACTCCGCCATCATCGATAGCGAAAAACGCATCGCCGAGCTCGAATCGGTACTAACTCGCGCTAGGCAAATGGCCGAACAACTATCGATCACTGCGCCGACCGACGGCACAATATTGTCGCTTGCAGTCAAAACCGTCGGCGGCGTCGTCAATGCAGCGCAACCAATCATCGAAATTGTGCCGGACGAGGCTGACGTCGTCGTCGAAGCGATGGTAAAAAACAGCGACATCGGCTTTGTCGAAGTCGGCCAGCCAGTCGTCGTCAAAATCGACACGTTTTCGTTCCAACGCTACGGCTACTTGCGCGGTACCGTCAGCAGCATCAGCCCCGATGCGATCAGCGACGAGACGCACGGCCTCGTCTATCGTATGCGAGTTGCGATTGATAGTCGCCAAACGTCAAAAGACGCGACGATCGATGTCCAGCCGGGCATGGCGGTGACCGCCGAGATCACGACGGGCCAACGTCGGATCATTGAGTTTTTCCTCGACCCGCTGATGACGCACATCGACACCAGCCTCAAGGCTCGGTAGCGGTCGGTTCGAAATTATTATAAGCCGCGTGTGCGGTATATTGTAATTTTTTTGTTGACTTATATATAGTATACGATTATGATGTAAACATAACCTTAAAACATAGACATACAAACACAAAAAGGAGGAAATATGGCAAGGTTACCAGTACCCGGAGGAGATGATGGTAACTGGGGTGTCGTTCTAAACGACTATCTGCGGCAGTCGCACGCCGATGATGGCATGTTGCTACCTGAGGCGGTGAGCTCGGCTCTGGGCGTTGCGAGCGCGACCGATGGCCAAGTACTGACCGTCGACGCAACCAATCAAGGCGGTGTGCGCTGGAGGAACCCAGCCTCTGTCAGTATTCCTGATGCGACGACGACATCAACTGGTGGAGTACGTTTGGCTGGCGACCTCTCGGGTACGGCTATGGCGCCGACCGTGCCAGGTCTGGCCGCCAAAGCGAATAGCGCCGACGTGTATTCACGCTCACAAATTGATTCTGTCATAGCCACAAAGGCAAACAGCGCGGACGTCTACTCTCGTTCGCAGATCGACTCAGCCATGGCTACCAAAGCCGATATCGCCAACGTCTACACACGCGCACAAGTTGACAACGCGCTAGCTAGCAAACAGGACGCCAACAGTCTAGCGGCTGTCGCCACTAGCGGTTCGTATAATGATCTGTCAGATCGGCCGGCTATCCCTCAGCAGTTCAATCCGATCGCGGGCAATAACGTCACGCTCACGGGCACATATCCAAACATTACTATCGCAGCTGCGTCTGGTGCAACAAACCTCAGCACGACCACGACACCAAACGACGCGACGGTCGTCAGTAGCACCGGCAATGACGCGACGATCGGCGGCGCCACAGCCACCAATGCGGGCGTGATGACCGCTGCCGACAAGGCCAAGCTCGACAATGTCGCCGACGGTGCGACCGCCAACAGCAGTGATGCGCAGCTGCGCGATCGCAGCACGCATACCGGCACGCAAAATATTGCAACAATTGCCGGACTCCAGAGCGCGCTTGACGGCAAAGCTGACAGTTCGGCGCTAGGCGCAAAAGCCGACACGTCGACGACGATCACTGGTACAAATTCGCTGACCGGCGGCGGAGATCTCTCGGCCAACCGTACTCTCGAGCTTGTCAACGATACGGCGACGCCAGGCAATAGCCGCTACTATGGTACAAACGACAGCGGCACCAAGGGCTACCATGATCTGCCGACGGGTGCAGCGCCAGCGACGACGACAGAGCTAGGTACGGTGCAGCTTGCCGGCGATCTCTCTGGCACTGCGACTGCGCCGACCGTGAGCGGTGTGCGAGGAATCGGTTTTTCGGCAACTGCGCCGGCAGCTGGTCAGATGCTCGTAGCAGACAGTCCGACATCGGCATCGTGGCAATCAAATACATTTGTCAGCGGCGACGGCATCGCCAACATCGTCAAGCTCACGCAGACCGCGTATGATGCACTACCTACGCGCGATCCCGAAACCTTGTACGTAATACAGAATTAGGAGTCAGATGCTATGTCGATGCTTGACCATGTAGGACTCATCAACAACGACCAGGATGTTGATGCACTATATTGCGGCGACAACAAAGTCTGGCCGCCAGTCGCTGTCGAAGAGCCGCCGGCGGGTTGGGAGTCGTTTACTCCGCTCGATGTGTCAGCCGGTGGGTCATTTTTGCTACGCAACGATACCAATTATTTGATTCGAAACCAATCGTCGCCGCTATTTGTGCGGCTGCGCGGCGGGCGAAAAGTCGTCATCATGGGCTTGACGGTGAATGTCGATCGGCCGAACTCTTGGTATCGCGAGTCAGAGTCAAAAACGACTGGTCTCGAGCTCCAGGAAAATCCACTGCCGCCGACCGACCCAAACCGCGGCGGCGATCCACAGCCGGATCGGGAGTTTTACTGCGAGGGCGTACTGCTAAAAGGCCCGAGCTTGACGCAGGGCATTCGTATCGCGTGTCCGACTGCGGATGTGCGACTTGTCAATGTCCACGTCGCAGGCGTTCGTTTCCGCGACACCGATCACCGCGACGGGACGCGCCGCAATGTCATCAACCACCCCGACCTCGTCCAGACGTATGGCGGCGCCAAATCGCTGAAGTTTGACGGTTTCACGGGCTATTCGAGCTATCAAGGACTGTTTTTCAAAGAGGATAATACGATCATCGGCGGCCCCATCAGTCTGCGCCGAGTTGATCTTCATGCCACCGAGACAACAGACGCGACCGGTACATCGTGCGCCGGCCATCTGATGCTGCGCAACTATCGCAATCAGCCGGTCACGGTCGCTGACGATACTGTGTGGATACAGGGCCATCCGCGTAATGGATGGCAGCCGCGAACCGATGGCAGTATCGCCTTTCATCGTGTTCGGGTTTGGAATCGCGATCCAGGCACGGGTATATTTGACTATACCACCAGCACGCAGCTGTATAATTTTGATGCTGACATGCAGGGATGGGAAGGGCTCGATGGTACCGTTCTGGCGCATGAGACCACGCAGACCTACGAAGGCACGGGTGCGCTTTCGCTCTCGAAAACGCTGGCGCAGTACGGCTATGATAGCGTACGCATGGCGGATACGATCAATGTCCGCGACATCTCGGCCAACGGCACTTCGTTTAGCCTCTGGGTGTATATACCAGTGGGCACGCCGGGTGCGAACTGGAAGTGTCGATTTGGTGTCTACGAGCCGGGGCCTGGCTACGAATTTTGGGAGCAAGACACTGGTGATTTGTTCTATGACATCACGCCTGGCGTATGGACGGAATGCACGTGGGACCTCGCCGAGACGTTCTATAGCGATATCACCGGTACGACGGCCGATAGTCGAATATTGAGCAATCTACGCCGTATCCAAGTGCGCGTTGGCGGTAACAACGTAAACGCGCCAGTGACCGTCTATGTCGACAATTTTCATCAAGGCAACTTCACGCCCGAGACAGGCAACTACTCGTACGACCCAGTTCCGTCGAACGGTACAGATGCGATGGCGATCTCACAAGGATCGGACATCGAAACGGGCGCTCCGAATGTCACGACTGACGAGCAGGGGCAATTTGCTTCGTATACTTCTGGTATTACCGGCCGTATTCGCCTCGGTAAACCAGGTCTACGCGAGTATGTGCCAGCAGCCGATGTCGGCAATGGCTATGTTCGACCGACATAACGCTGAGAACTGAAATGCGCAGATGTGTAGCTGTACTTTTTGGCGGCTCTGGCGGATAATGTAGCCATGAAACCACAAGCGGATTCGACAGCGGCGCATATCGAAGCGCTGCTTGCAGCCTACGATCACGACGTCGAAAAGGCCATCGCCGCAGTGCGCCAGCATGATGCCATGCAGCTCCAGCACCAGTCGTCAAACACGCCGCCGAGGCCGCTCGGCAAGGTCATCGCACAGGTCGTCGGACTCCAGAAATCGTACAAACTCGGCAAACAAACCATCCCCGCTCTCAGCGGTGCTGATCTGACAGTCTACGAGGGCGAGTTTGTGGCTCTGACTGGCCCGAGCGGCAGCGGCAAAAGTACGCTGCTGCAGCTTATCGGCGGGCTCGACAAGCCGACTAGCGGCTCGATCGTTGTCGATGGCGTCGATATCGCCAAGCTCAGCGATACGGCGTTGTCGCATTTTCGCAATACTACGATCGGTTTTGTGTTTCAGTTTTTCTACCTCCAGCCGTTTCTCAGCCTGGCGCGCAATATCGAAGTGCCGGCAATGTTTGCCGGCGGCGATCGCCGCGCTCGCCAGCAACGAGTTGCGTCGCTGCTCGAGCAGGTTGGTTTGAGCGACCGCGCGACCCATTTGCCAAAAGAACTGTCTGGCGGTCAGATGCAGCGTGCGGCAATCGCGAGAGCCTTGCTCAATCAGCCCAAGCTGCTGCTCGCCGACGAGCCGACTGGCAATCTCGACAGCGCCAATTCGCAGAGCATCGTTGATTTATTTGATGACATCCGCACCAAATACGGTACGACGATCATCGTCGTCACGCACGATCGATCAATCGCGCGGCGCGCTGATAGGACGGTCTCGCTAGTCGACGGAAAGGTGGCTGCATGATCGGTTTATTTGACGCTGTGACGCTGGCGCGCACCAAACTACGCACCAAGCGCATCCGACAGATCATCACTATCGTCGTTTCTTCGCTGGTGTTTGGCCTGTCGCTGGGTAGTATATTTGTCGTAGATGGTATCGCTCGCAGCATCGACCGGTATGCGGCGGCGCAGTTTGACGGCAAGTTTTTTGTCAGCACGCAAGAAGCGGCGCCGATCGATTTCGGTGAGGACGTAACCAGCGATCCCGAGGTGATCACTGCGGTCAAAAAGCTGCACCAGCGCTACGTCGACAAACGAAAAGCCGCAGCCCAGCGCCTCGGTATTGCCTACGATCCTGAGGAAGAAGAAAATGCAATTATACCCGCTGCAAAAACCGAAGAACGCGAGGTCATCAACACCGACTCGGTTGCCTACAGGTTGTATCGGCAGCAAAATCCGACCGAGCAAGACAAAAAGCGCCGTGTTCACAATTCGCAGGCCTTTATAGAAAAGCTGAGCGATGGGTACGCCGCCGAAAAAATCGAATCAATCGACACAGCGACGTTGTTGCTACGCTATATGCCAGATGGCAAAGAGTCGTTTGAGCGTGAACCGGCATCGGCGGAACAGCCGTCTTTGGGTGATTTTGAGCAGCAAGCGGGCATCGAAGCATTGCAGTATCAGCGCATCGATCAGGCGCTGCTCGAAACCTACATCGCCGAGCCAAATGAGCGCCGCCAGCAGGCAGGCGATGCAATTCCGGTGGTGCTGCCAGTCGATGCGGCGATCAAGACGTTTGGTAAAACCTACGATTTACCAGAGCGTCCAAAGGATAGCTCGCAACTGATCGATTGGTATCGGACGCTATCCGAAAAGCTCAACGGCCGGACATATGAGACATGCTATCGTAACCCCCAGTCGCTGGCGCAGATCGAGGAAGCTTTGCCGGCCAAGTCTGACGACACGGTGCAAACGCGCTATCGTTTGCCCGACCCGACGTCGTGCGGCGCTGCTGAGCTCGTCGATCAGTCGATGGCCGAGGAAGCGCGCACGCGAGAGCAATTTGAGCGCGAGACAAATCCATTCTATCAGCCGGCCGCGCAGCAAAAAGTCAGATTTGTGATCGTTGGTGTGACGCCAATGAGTTTTCACCAAATCGCTAGCGGCGGACTCGAAGGGCTAGTCGCGTCATTCGTCGGAGTCACCGACCTAAATAGCGCCAAGATTCCCGACGCTATGTATAGGGCGCTGCCGCAGGAAAAACGCCATGAATCGATATTGTTTGATAGCCAGGAGTCGGCCTATGAGATGAATGAATATGCCAGACAATCGTCCACGGTTCGATTCGGGTCGCGAGCAGACGCAGCACGATTTATCACAGAGCAGTCGTGCCAGAACGACGGATTGTGGATCGAAAAATGTCCCGATGATCGGCCGCTGATTCTGTCGGCGTATGGTACGAACTATATGGCTATACGCGAATTTAGCGAGTTCACTCGGCCGATATTCATGACGATATTTATAATATTGGCGACAGTCGCGGGTATTATAATAATGGCAATGATGGGACGTGTTATGGCAGAAAACCGCCGCGAGACCGCAGTGTTTCGGGCGATCGGCGCCACGCGGCTCGATATTGCTAAAGTCTACTTGCTCTACGCGCTAGCGACGGCGATATGTATTGCACTATTTGCCTGTTTGCTCGGCCTGATGATCAGCGGTACGCTCGAAATTCTGTATGCAGCGCGGGCGACAGACTATGCGCAACTGGCATTTGGCGTACTCGACCAAAATATCGGCTTTCATTTTGTCGCTATTCCACTGGTTGCGTGGTTTATTTTGGCTGGCGTCGTCGCACTCGGTGTGATCGGTGTGCTGCCAGCACTACTACGAAACCTGCGGCGCAACCCGATCAGCGATATGCGCGACGAATGAGTCTGGTGTTTTGTACCGGTTGGGTCTATAATGGGCGTCAATGAAGACACTGAGGGGAGTCAATCTCGGTGGGTGGCTGGTACTCGAGCGTTGGATGACGCCGAGCCTATTTGAAGGTACAGATGCGCGCGACGAATATGAATTTATGCGTACAAGCGGTGCGATCAAGAAAGTGCGCGAGCATCGCCGGACATTTATCACCGAAGCCGATTTTGCTTGGCTGCACAAGCACGGCATCAACGCCGTCAGGGTGCCGGTGGGGTATTGGATCATCGACGGTGATGAGCCGTTTTGCAGCGGTATCACTCGGCTGGATTGGGCGGTGCGTATGGCCGAAAAATACGATATCGCGCTACTGATATGTTTGCACGCAGCACCTGGCAGCCAAAACGGCAACGATCACAGCGGCCGTGCCGGCCGCGCCCGGTGGTACGACGATCCGCTCTACCGTCGGCGTACGATCGATGTGCTCGCGACGCTGGCTGCGCGCTATCGGACGAAGCCGTCGGTGTGGGGAATTGAGCTGCTCAATGAGCCGCTCGCCAAATTTTGGCAGCCAACCCTGCGCGCGTTTTATCAGCAGGCCTACCACGCGATCACTCGCGCTGGCCGGCCAGGATTGGAAGTGGTGTTTTCCGACGCGTATACGCCGCGTTTGTTGTCCGGCGTGTTGGGCGGTTCGCGTGATTTTCCAGTCGTGATGGATCATCATTGGTATCATTTTTTCATTCCTGGCTGGCTGCAAGCGAAGCTTCCATTAGAATGGTATTTTCGCTACCTAGCGCACAAACGCGCCTTGCTCGAGCGATTGAGCAGAGCACAGCCGATTATAATAGGCGAGTGGAATGGCGTCATCGGCGGCGAGAAATTGAACCAGTATCCGCCGCAGGAACATGCGGCGATTGTCGACGAACATATCCGGCGGCAACTGGCGGCGTTTTCGACATGCCGCGGCTGGTTTTATTGGAGTTACAAACACGAGCATGGTGGCGTGTTTGACTTTCGCGACATGGTCGAACACGAACGAATAGTGTTGTAGTTTGTACAGTATCATGCTAATGTTTATAATATGAGTATATACGCACGTAGATTACAAAGAGTACAACACAACATAACACAACCGCCATTTGACGAAGACGCCAGGATCGCAAGCGTCTTTGCTGAAATAGTCGAAGGTAGCCGGGAGCTGTACCTGCAGCGCAAAGGCAATCATTATTTCATGTTCTACGGTATACAGGACGGAATGTATGCCCGTCATGAGCTAGTCGCCAGGACTGGCAACGGCAGCGACGGTCCGCTCTCAGGGCCGGAGGGTGTGCACATGTTGCGCGGTGTTTCGGCGGTCAAACCGCTCGCCATTGAAAAAGTCGAAGACAGCATGCTCACGGGCACGTCATGGGCGACCAGTACATCCGGCGACTATACCTGGCAAAGGACGCATACGGCTGGCGACAAGGCCAGCTGGGGTGTGCCGGCCAATGCGACAATGGTCGGTATCCACACCGTGCTGCACGGCACAGGCGGCGGCGTCGCGACCGTCAAGATAGACGGTGATCCGTTTGCAGCGACGATGCTTCCGACGGCGCTCGAGCTTGTCGAGGCGAGGCGTCTTGAGCCGACTGCGCTAAATACTAATGGCGGCACGCTTGATCCAGACCAACGATGTTACAGCTCATACCTAGGTCTGAGCGGCTCGCGAGGGGCGCAGATGTTGTTTGCGACGGGTCTCGATCCGACCATCAGACACACTGTCGAAATCGAGCATAGCGGCTACGCAAAACCAAACGCGAGTTCAAACGCACAGCGCCGCATCGGTATCGTCGGCTTTGCGTCTGATGGCGCGGCGGCGACAATCGAGCCGAACGCCATATTTGTCATCAATGAGCTCAATTATAAAGATTCGGCTTGGGAATATGCGACGTCTTGGGGGTCGCCGACCGCTGAGAGAATTTTTATGGGCACCTACCACGGCAACGAGCACGAAGATTCGCTGACTGTCACGATCGATGGCGCCGAGACGACGCTAAGCGATGGTGATTTTGTACGCATCATCGGCTCAGCAGAGCTGACCAAAGTCGGCTATCTCAATCACCCAACGGCCGGACGCGTCGCAGACGTCAACTGTACCTATCGGCTGACTACTCAGGGGTTGCACTTCACGCCTGTCATCAGCTGGCGTGAAGCAGGTACATGCTATGCTGCCTACGCCATGATGATAATGACTGGGCCGCTCGAGCCAAAATACCAGCCGTTCAGCCGGGCGATGACGTCGATGTATCAAGGACCTGTCGAGGCGCTGCCGAGTACGATTCCGCTCGACCAAGATTTCGCCAAAGCACGCTCAGCAGCAGCCTGGGTCTGGAGCAAAAACTACGCTGCGATCATCCATATCGAAGACATCGAACAGTGGGTCGACCAGTGGCAATACACCGAGCGCGAAAGCGTCGTCGAGGCTCGAAACATTTCTGGCATGCGCGGCGTCACATCTATCGCCAAAGTTTATATTTCGCGCGTCAAATCCGAAACCAACGCCGAGCCGGTCACGTCATCGACCGTACACCAATACACTGCTCGCGTGCGCGTCGGCTATTTGGCCGGCGGCACCGAAGCGCTCGAGACGCTGTAGGCGAAGTGGCCGAGACCGCTCGAAACGTGGGGGACATGTATACATAATGCCAGTACGTTATAATGAAACGTATGGCTACGCAGTTGTCCAGCGGCATTTATCATCTCGACGTTCATGATGTCGACTTTGAGGCTGCGCATTTGTATGAGCATCTACTGATCGCGTCATTTCGCGAACACGTCTATACGCACGGTCTTTCGCGCTACCTCTATGGCTGGGTAGAGGGCGAGACGTTTAGGCGTGTCATGTATATCACGTACGACTTCTACCATCCGGATGCCGAGCCGCTGTTCCACGCATTTATGACGAATCCGGGACGGATAGACTACTCGCTACTTGACCGCGAGCTGGCACGACTGCAGGCCGAATCAAGAGCGATCGTCTCGGTGTTTGATCGCCGTGAACTCGTCGCCCAGCTCGCACATATCGATCAGCAAGTTTTTGTCGATCATCGTCAGGCGTTTGCCGCCGCGCGCTACGAATGCTCTAAGTATGACGAGGATATAAGCTCGCGCGTTATTCCTATGAAGCGTTCGAGTGCGGCGTTTCGCCGCATCACGGTACTATTCGGGCTGGAAAATCTGAGTCTGGACGAGCTGGTCGCCAGCCAGCGCATCGCGCCTATTCTGTATGAAGCCTTTGACGACGAGATGTTTCGGATGGGTGCGTACAAAAATGACGCGAGCTATCTGGTAAAAGAAGCTGGTACGCCGTTTTATGTCGGCGGGAGTTTTTATACGATTCGCCGCGGCCAATACACAACTGCACAGATGACGGCCGCACTCACGGCGAGCCTCGAGAAAATAGCCGCCGATGTCGGTGCACATCCCGAGCAACTCGATCATTACACGGCCGCGTTTGTAGGTAGCGCACTCTGGAGTGATGCGCCGCGCCGCTACTATAACCACAGCGGCGTCATCACATCGAATCGCGCCGTCGCGCAGGCGCTTAGCGTCGAGAGATTGCTAGCACTTTTGCCGAGAGTCAACATCCGAGTGATGTCCACCAACGACGCGCATCTAAAACTACTGCGCTGACGACGACCGCGCGCCGTCGTAGCCGCGCGTCTGTCTGGAGTGGGCGGAAATCGGATTTAAATCGGAGGTAACTCCGATTTCGACACTTTTGACCTCTGTTTTTTGGTAGGTAACCACCCTAGGCACCACCTCGCCACCGGGTGTGGTTTTTCTGCGCAAAACTACCTCACTATGGGGAGCAAACGGCGTATATAGCCCAACCGCCAAATTCCAGCCGCGAAACCTCGAGCTTCTTGCACCTGCGTCGTATCTGAAGTATCATAAATACGAAACCATAACCGCATACCACAAAAAAGGGTGAGATCATGTACAAACACATCAAATTTTTTAGCGAGGTCAACCTAGGCGATATCGCGACGGTCGGCGGCAAAAACGCGTCGCTGGGCGAAATGTACCAAAACCTCGCGCCGCAAGGCGTCAACTTGCCAAACGGCTTTGCGACCACCGCCAATAGCTACTACTATTTCCTCGACGAGGCCAATATCCGCGACAAAATCGCCGACGTGCTCGTCGACCTCGACATCCACAACGTGCGCGACCTCAAAAAACGCGGCGCCAAGATCCGCTCCATCATCCAGCGAGCCAAACTACCCGATGATTTTCAGGACGAAATCGTCCGCGGCTACCGCGAGCTCAGCAAGCAGTGCCGCAAAAAAAACGTTGTTGTCGCCGTGCGCTCTAGCGCGACGGCCGAGGATTTGCCAAACGCATCGTTCGCTGGCCAGCAGGAGACATTTCTCAATATCTCTGGCGAAAAAAACGTTCTCGAGAAGGCAAAAGCCTGCATCGCGAGCCTCTTCACCGATCGAGCGATCGTCTATCGCGAAGAAAATGGCTTCGACCACATGAAAGTGGCGCTCAGCGTCGGCATCCAGCAGATGGTAGCGGTTCGCTCGGAGGCAGCAGGGGTGATGTTCACGGTCGATACGGAAACCGGCTTTTCCAACGCCATCGTCATCACCAGTATCTACGGCATCGGCGAAAACATCGTCCAGGGACGCGTCAGCCCAGATGAGTTCACCGTGTTCAAGCCGACGATGACGATTCTCAAAAAACGCGTCGGCAGCAAAAAAGAAAAGATGATCCCCGTGCGCGGTTCCAAGACCAAAAATATTAAGGTCAGCCCGCGCGACCAAGAGCGCTTCTCGATCACTGACGAGCAAGTACTGACGCTAGCCGACTGGGGCATGAAAATCGAAAAACACTATGACAGGCACATGGACATCGAGTGGGCACTCGACGAGGACGACGGCCGGCTCTATATCGTCCAGGCGCGCGGTGAAACCGTCCAGTCAAACCGCGACCACACCGTGATCGAAGAATACAAACTCCAGGAGACGACGACAGTGCTGGTACGAGGCAAAAGCGTCGGCAGCAAAATCGGCGCCGGCTCGGCAAGTCGAATCATGGGCGTAGAGGATATCGCGTCATTCAAAAAAGGCGACGTGCTCGTCACCGAAATGACAGACCCAGACTGGGTGCCGATCATGAAAATCGCCAGCGCCATCGTCACCGACAAAGGCGGACGCACCTGCCACGCGGCGATTGTCTCGCGCGAGCTCGGCATTCCGTGCGTGGTCGGCACCGGCAACGCCAGCGAGCTGATACGCAATGGCCAAGACATCACCGTCGATTGCTCAGGCGGCGATGACGGCGAGGTCTATGACGGCATTCTCAAATACGACGTGACACGCACCAGCGTCAAAAATCTCAAACGCCCCAAGACAAAGATCATGATGAACATCGGCTCGCCCGACCATGCATTCACATATGCGCAGCTGCCAAATGACGGCGTCGGCCTGGCGCGCGAAGAATTCATCATCGACTCTCACATCAAGATCCACCCGCTGGCCCTGCTGCACTTCGACAAACTAACCGACCAGGATGCCCGTCAGCAGATCGAAACGCTGACAAAAGGCTATTCAAACAAAGCCCAGTATTTCATCGACAAACTCGCCGAAGGCATCGGGATTATCGGGGCTGCATTCTATCCAAACGATGTCATCATCCGTTTCAGCGACTTCAAGACCAACGAGTATGCCAACCTCATCGGCGGCAAACAATTCGAGCCGAGCGAGGAAAACCCAATGCTGGGTTGGCGCGGTGCCAGCCGCTACTATAGCGAGGCGTACCGCGAGGCCTTTGCGCTCGAATGCCTGGCTATGAAAAAAGTACGCGATGTGATGGGGCTGACCAATATCAAAGCCATGGTACCGTTTTGCCGTGATCTCGGCGAGGCCGAAAAAGTCCTGACGATCATGCAAAAAGCAGGTCTCAAACGCGGCGTCAATGATTTTCAGGTCTATGTCATGGTCGAGATTCCATCGAACGTCTTGCTCGCGGAAGAGTTCGCCGAATTGTTCGACGGCTTTTCGATCGGCAGCAACGATTTGACGCAGCTCACCCTCGGCGTCGATCGCGACAATCACACCGTGGCGCATGTCTACGACGAAAACAACGAAGCGGTCAAAGCCCTCATTCGCCAAGTCGTCAAAGTTGCCAAAAAGACCAAGACAAAGATCGGCATCTGCGGCCAAGCGCCGTCTGACTATCCGGAATTTGCGCGCTTTCTCGTCGAGTGCGGTATCGATAGCATCTCGCTGGCGCCCGATACCATCGTCAAAACAACGATTGACATCGCCAAAACCGAAGCTAAATAATCACATGGCGGCGCGTATACCACTGGTAATTTGCTGCCGACCAATGTAGAATGTCTCAGTTATGAAAGAAAACACCAACCATCCACCTACAGTGCTCAAACGCACCAAAATCATCGCGACCGTCGGCCCGGCGACCGATAGCTATGAAAAAGTCTGCGACCTGATCTTTAGCGGCGCTAATGGTCTGCGCCTCAACTTTAGCCACGGCGATCATGAGGAACACGGCCAGCGCATCGAGTGGATCCGCCAAGCCAGCGAGGAGCTGCAAAAACCAGTCGCCATCATCCAGGACCTGCAGGGCCCAAAGATTCGTCTCGGTGACCTCGTCGACAATCGTTATAATGTCAGTGTCGGCGACGAGCTGCGTCTGACCTACGGCATCGACCACGATGGCGGGCCAAATCTGCCGATTCAGTATGATCTGAGCAAAAAAGTCAAAGTCGGCGAGCGCGTCTATATATTTGATGGCAAGATTCGTACCGAAGTCATGGCCGTCGAAGGCTCGTCGATTGTCGTCGAAGTCAAAAACGACGGGTTTTTGATGAGCCGCAAGGGTCTCAACTTGCCTGATACCGATTTTGGCGGCGACGTTATCACCGAAAAAGATTATCGCGACATCGATTTTGGCATCAGTCAGGATATCGACTTTATCGCGCTGAGTTTTGTCCAGTCGCCGACCGACATCGAGGTGCTGCGCGGCTATCTCGCTGCCAAAGAGCGCGAAGACATCCACGTCATCGCCAAAATCGAGACCAAGGCAGCGATCGAAAAAACCGCGCTCGAGCACATTGTCGAAGTCAGCGACGGCGTCATGGTGGCGCGAGGCGATCTCGCGGTCGAAGTCGGTGCTGAAGTGGTGCCGGTCGTGCAGCGAGAGATTATCAGCCTGTGCCAGCGGTACAGTCGTATTAGTATTGTCGCGACGCAGGTGATGGGTAGTATGGTTGATAATCCAGAGCCGACTCGCGCCGAGGTCAGCGATATTTCGACAGCTGTGATTTTCGGCGCTGACTGCGTGATGTTGAGCGACGAAACCGCCAACGGCTCGTACCCGATCGAGGCAGTGCAGAGCATGAAACGCGTCATCATCCACACGCAAGAAAACGTCCCGATGCATCCGCTGGACGCGCCGCGCTCTGGCGATTCGCATTCGCAGGCGATTTCGGCGGCAGCAGTACGGCTCGCCAAGGATCTCGACACCGCGGCCATCGTCGCCGAAACCAAATCGGGAGCAACCGCTCAGAATATTTCGGCGCATCGGCCATACCGCACGGTATTTTCGGTGACGAGTGATCCGCGCGTCGCCCAGCAGCTGGCGCTGCTCTATGCCAACAAAAGTTTTCTACAGGACGATGGTGAAAAAGCCGGCCTGAAACTGAGCAAAGAGTTGGTCCAAAAAGGCTTTCTCGACGAAGATGATAGCGTCGTCATCGTCAGCGGCCGCCAGCCTGGCAAAAAAGGCGCGACCGACACTATCCGCGTGCGCCGGCTCGATGATGTCGCACAAGACAAGTAGGTCTGCTACTATAGGACTATGATGACGGTGGGCGAGCAAAAAAAACTATTCACCAAACGCACTATACGCAAAGCGTCGCTGCGTGGTACGACGGTTTTGGTCCGTGCTGATTATAATGTGCCGATGGCCGATGGCGAAATCGAGGATGACTTTCGGATTCGCGCCAGCGTGCCGACATTGCGTGCGCTGCTCGGCTATGGCTGCAAGATTGTCATTGTCAGCCACCTGGGCCGGCCAAAGAGTGCGGACGATACAGCATGCAGTCTCGAACCGGTGGCGAGACGACTCGAGGAGCTGTTGGAGCACGAGGTGTGTTTTGTCGATACTTGTGTCGGGCCGAAAGTTCGCGCCGCTGTCAAACAAGCACCGCGGGTCAGCGTCACGCTGCTCGAAAATCTACGCTTTCATCCCGAAGAAACGGCCAACGATAGCGAATTTGCCCGCCAACTCGCACAGGATACGGCGGCACGGTACTTTGTCCAAGACGGGTTCGGCGTCGTGCACCGCGCGCATGCCAGTACAGTGGCGATCACTCAGTGTTTGCCAAGCGTTGCGGGGCTGTTGCTCGAAAAAGAATATATTTCGATCGTCGGTGCGATGCAGCATCCGCGCCGGCCGCTCGTTGCGCTGCTCGGCGGCGCCAAAGTCAGCGACAAGATCCAGATTATCGACAAGCTCGTGCACGTCGCCGACCAAATCGTCATCGGCGGCGCCATGGCCAATACGTTTTTGGCGTATCACGGTGTATCGGTTGGCGCGAGCAAGGTCGAGCCTGGCCAGGACGAGGCGATTCGTGCTATCTATGACGCGATCGCTCAGAAAGTGCCAGAAAACCTACGCGATAATTTCCTGATACTACCAACCGATGTAGCGGTTGCCGCGTCGATGGACGATACGCAGCCGCGCCGCGTCGTTTTGCTCGACGAAATCGATGAGAATGAGCTGGCGCTGGATATCGGCGATGCGTCGATCGAACGGATGGTGCACGCCATTGATCGGGCACAGACGGTGATTTGGAACGGGACGCTCGGCGTGGCCGAGTTTGCAGCGTTTGCGCACGGTTCGGCGCGGGCTGCGCTCGAGCTGGCTGAGCGGCCAAAGACGACGTCGATTATCGGCGGCGGCGATACGGCGGATTTCGTGATTCATTGGGATGCGCGCGGCGGAGAGAGCTTTTCGCATGTCAGTACGGGCGGCGGCGCGAGCATCGCATTGATGGCCGGCGAAGCGCTGCCTGGTATCGAGGCGCTGCTCGACGAGTAGTGCGATAGGGGTGGCTCTGCAAGATTGCGCTTGGATGCGCTTTGGCGTTGTACATTTCTCCGCGAAACTGCTACACTAGTAGAAAACGTAAGCATTTTTTATAAGAGTGGGCACACGAAGATTAGTTATCGGCAACTGGAAGATGCACCTCACTATTCACGAGGCGAGTTTGCTCGTGCATCATATCGACGAGGCGATGTCAGCTCATCGCAATGTCGAGGTCGTGCTGGCGCCTGGCTTTTTGGCGTTGCAGGCCCTGCATCTCCAGATTGACCACAAACACTACAAGCTAGCAGCACAGGATTGCTACTGGCGCGATGAAGGCGCGTTTACTGGTGAGGTTGCGGCGCATCAGCTGCGTGGGCTAGTCAGCTACGTTTTGATCGGTCACAGCGAGCGACGGCATATTTTTCACGAAACGGCGCGCGATATCGGCCGCAAGGTCCAGGCAGCGATTCGTCATGATATTCGACCAGTACTCTGTGTCGGCGAGACGGCGATGGAGCGTCAGGACGGCGAGACGGCGGGCGTACTGCACGACCAACTGGTGGCAGGCCTGGCCAATGTGACGAGTGAAGATATGGCGAAGGTTGTCATCGCCTATGAGCCTGTCTGGGCGATTGGTACTGGAGACAATGCCTCGGCTGAAGAGGTGCGCGAGGCGGCGGCGACCATTCGTTCGCAGATCACACACCTGTTTGGCAAGACGGTCGCGCACGACACGCCGATACTATACGGCGGGAGTGTTTCATCTGACAATGTCGCGAGCTACATGGTCAATGGCATAGATGGCGTGCTGGTGGGCGGCGCAAGCCTCAGGGCAGAGGAGTTTGCGCAGATCACCAACGCGGTGCACAAGGCAAAAACGGGGAAATAGGGGGCATATGGCAGACTTGGACTTCGATGAACTAGACAGAGCGGTAGCAGATCTGATGGGCAAAGTAGGCTCGCCTGCTGCCAAAAAGTCTGCTGCGACCCCTGCAGCTCCTGCGCCTTCCACGACTACTACTGCCACCTCAGCAGCGCCTACAACTCCTACAACTCCTACAACTCCTACAGCTCCTACAACTCCGGCAGCCGCCGCGACGCCAGTCGCCGACAACACTACGGCTGCGACAACGCCAGCGCCAGTTGAGCCGGTCAGTACCCAGGCAGCGCAACCGTTGGCTACAGATGCAAATGCTACTGCCGCTAGTGCTGCCGCCGTTTCCAGTCAAGACGCAGCGACTACCCAGCCAGCAACGGACGCCGCTGCCGCTACTCCTACGCCCGCTCCCGCTCCCACTCCTACTCCTACTTCTACGCCTACGCCCACCACTACTACGCCGGATCCTGAATCACCCGCCGCGCTGGATACTACCTCAGCCACAGCGGCTACCCCTGCTCCTGCAGCCGATCTGAACGAAGCTCCCGCGAGTAGCCCCGCTCCGACTAGCTCGGATGAAACCGCTGATGCGACGGCAGCAGAACCCATCTCTACCGCACTAGATGACACTACCGTTACCGCCGCCACGACAGATGAGGCGCCAGTAGAGCCAGTGCACGACAGTGCTGCGGCCGAAGTAACATCGACTCAGACTCAGGCACCACCAGTACCGCCACCAACGCCACCAGTACCACCGCAGCCGGAACCGGTGGAAACGCCGTCGGAGCCCAGTGTAGAATCAGCGCCAGCAGCACCAACTTCTGCTGCGCCACCGCCACCGCCAGCCGCACCTACACCGCCAGCCGCAGCTGACTCGAGCGTGCGTACAGCGCCGCCGCCTCGCCCGCGCGGTCGATTTATGGACGTGATCCCCACAGCTGGCAGAGATACTGCCTCGTCGCGTGATACGGCAGCCGCCGCTGACGTTCTCGTTGGTTCGGACACGGCTGAGGCTGAACAGCCGACGTACGAGCAGTTGCAGCATCGTGAGAGGCGTATTGAGCCTATTTCGGACATCGTCGTACCGCCCGCAGCGATCCACTCTCCGTCAGTTCGTGACGCGGTTCCGCCGATGGAGATAGAGCCGGCCACGAATACCGAGGCCAGTACTGAAGTGGTCGACGAGGACACCTCGATCAGCCTCCAGGATGCTGCACTTGCCGATGACACTACGATGCCTGACCCGATCGAACAGACTGAGCCGCAGCCGGCGCCATCTATCGATCAGTTGCCGCCTGTCGAGCAGGCCGAGACATCAGACGTGTCGCAATCCGAAGTTTCGGAACCGGCGACCACGCAGTCCGAGAGCACAGAATCCACATCTGAGCAGCAATCAGTGCCAGTGCAGGTTAGCAAAAACCAGCCTGAGCAGCCAAATCCAGCCGAAAGCTCTGCCGAAGCTGATACAAACTTCTCGCCGTTTCTGCCAAACGCCAAAGTAGAGAAACGACCGCTCGGAACCGTTCCGCCAGCGAGCTCGTTTGCCGCCGCGACTACATCGGCAGCGACGCCTGTCGACGCAGCCGCCGATGCCGCTGAGGCAACGGCTACCGCCACAGACAACGCAACGTCCATACAAGTCGATGATGCAGTCTCTACCGAAGCCGCGCCCGACCAAGTAGCAAGCGACGTGCCAGTTGAGCAACAGTCTACCGACACGCATTCGGAAGAAGCCGCCGACACGCAGGCAACCGCCGAGCAGGCTCAGTCTACTGACGCAGCGTCGACTGAGTCCACCGGCGAGACAGCCCAGCCTACTGAGCAAGCTGCGTCCAAAGACGACGCGAACAAACCAGCGCAGCCTGCAGACGACGATATCTACGATTCACTTCCTGCAGAGTATGGCAGCGAGGTCATGCAGATCGAATCTGACGCTACGAACCGCAAACGCGCCAACGAACGCGCCGAAAAACTCGCCAAAGTAAAAGCGATGATACCGGCCTCTGCGAGATCACATAAATCATCGGCCGCGTCCGAAAAGTCGAGCGATCAGGATGAGCACCAGTCGGCTGATGATGCCAAATCTGATAGTCACTCCGCTCGTTCGATGTATGACGATGATCATGCAGCCGCCGCCAAACAAAAAACCAAACGCGGCGCTCCATCAGCCTTGCGGACGATCGTCATCGGACTGCTACTCATCGCAATCGGCGCAGCTGGCGGCGTCGGTCTCTACATTCTCAACAACGGCGGATTCTAACTAACTCGCCGTCCGAAGCGACAGGGCGCGAGCTGTCGTTGTTTGCTACAATGGTCTGGATGGATTATCGAGAGGGTCTCAACAAAGAGCAGACTCATGCGCTCGACGTGGCGCAAGGGCCTTTACTCATATTGGCCGGTGCTGGCAGCGGCAAAACCAAAACACTGACGCACCGCATCGCTCACCTGATCGCTCACGAAGGCGTCTGGCCAAACCAAATTCTCGCCGTAACATTTACCAACAAAGCCGCTCGCGAGATGCGTGAACGGCTGCACATACTGCTCAACCAGCCGCCAAATCCGCCGCGTCCATCGTCGCCCACTCGAACCGCCTCCGAACAACCATCAAACCCCGAAGGCTCTGCCTTCCCGGCAGCGCGCAACAACACAACCATAGCTCTTCGGTCTACCACCGAGCGGGTGGCAGTCGGCGGGGCAGCTGACAACGTAAGTCGAGCCGCCACCGACAACCGTCAATCCAGCGGGTATTCTGCCTTCCCGGCAGAGGTCGGACAAGGAGAACGGCAACTAGCTGTCCGACCGTATACCCGCGGATTGATGGGCGGAGGCGGCGGCGAGGCAGAAGCGCCTACTCGAACCGGTACCGAGCAACGTTCGGGGGGTGATGGGCGCGAGGAGAGGCGAGGCAATGAAGCCGAGCCTAGTCGAGCCGCTAGCGACAACCATGACACCGACGAGCATTCTGCCTTGCCGGCAGAGGTCGGTCAAGATAAGTTGGTAATTAGCGACCGACCGTATGCTCGCGGGGTCATGGGCGGAGATGGCGGCGAGGCAGAGACGCCCGCTCGAGCCGCTTCCGAGCAACCATCACACCCCGAAGGCTCTGCCTTTCCGGCAGAGCGCGGACAAGAGGATAGTAATTGGCGACCGCGCGTGCCTGGTGCGAGCGAGAACGCGGCAACTAGCCAGCCGACCATACCCCGCAGCTTCATGCCCTGGATGGGAACATTTCACAGCATCTGCGTACGCCTGCTGCGTATGGACGGCGCGGCCATAGGCATCAAAAAGAACTTCGTCATCTACGACGAAGACGACCGAGTCGGACTCGTCAAGCGCGTCATGAAACAGCGCGGCATCACCGACAAACAAATCAAACCGCGCGCCGTCAGCGCCGCCATCTCCAGCGCAAAAAACAAACTCATCGACCCAGAAGCATACGCCGCCAACGCCCAAGTACCCTTCCAGCAAGAAGTAGCCAAAATCTACGCCGACTACGAGACTGAACGGCGTGCTGCCAACGCGCTCGACTTTGACGATCTACTGCTCGAAACCGTTCGCTTGCTACGTGAAACGCCAGACGTACGTAATCATTGGCGCCAGCACTTTCGCCACATCCTAATCGACGAATACCAAGACACCAATGCCGCTCAGTATGCCATCGTCAAACTACTCGTCAACGACGAACACAATATATGCGTCGTCGGCGACGACTGGCAGTCGATCTATATGTTTCGAGGCGCGGACTTCGGCAACATTCTGCGGTTTGAAAGCGATTTTCCAGGCACGACCGTCATCAAACTGGAGCAAAACTATCGCAGCACCAGCGCCATCCTCGACGCAGCCCACCAAGTCATCAGCAAAAACACGCAGCGCACCGACAAAAAACTCTGGACCGACGCCGACCCAGGCGCGCCAGTCAAAGTCTATCCCGTCTACAGCGAAGCCGATGAAGCCTATACTGTCGCCAGTCAAATTGGCGCGCAGGTGTCGATCGGCGCGCGTCGTTATAATGAATTTGCCATCCTCTATCGTACAAACGCACAGAGCTATCCGCTCGAGAGAGCGCTATTGCTGGCGCATATTCCGTATCAGATCATCGGCGGCGTACGTTTTTATGACCGCGCCGAGATCAAAGATATGGTGGCCTACCTCCGGCTACTCTATCAGCCGATGGACACAGTGAGTTTTAGCCGGATCGTCAATCTACCCAAACGCGGGCTCGGCCCGGCGAGCGTCGAAAAGTTTTTGGCCTGGCAGCGTAGTAGCGGACTGGACATCGTCAGTGCGCTGGCGCAAGCCGAACGCGCCGAGTCGCTGCCTGCGCGGGCGCGCGGTTCGCTGCAACGGCTGGGCGATATACTCCGTACGCTACAAGCAGCCATCGACGACGGCATCGGGCCGAGCGAGATACTGGAGCGTTTGATCGAGGCGATCCGTTACCGCGATCACATACTCGACGGCACACCTCAGGCCGAGGATCGCGAAGCCAACATCGGATCGCTCATCTCAGACGCACGACCGTTTGCGAGCGTAGAGGATTTTCTCGAAGAGGTTGCCTTGATGTCGAGCACTGACGCCGACCAATCAGCCGAGAGCGTCACTCTGATGACGATCCACGCTGCCAAAGGTCTCGAGTTTCCCGTCGTCTGGATAGTCGGCATGGAAGAGGGTATACTCCCGCATGCGCGAGTGTTTGAGGGTACAGCGGCCGAGCTCGAAGAAGAGCGCCGCCTGTGCTACGTCGGCATGACGCGCGCTCGCCAGGAGCTACACCTCAGTTACGCCAGGAGCCGTATGCAATTTGGGCAGAGTAATTATAATATGCCGAGTCGTTTTTTGTCTGATATCGGCGATAGCGCTGCGATGATACAGCTCGATACAGAGGCGCGGCATCGACCGTATGACGACACAACGCAAGACATGCAGCCGTTTGTAGTTGGCGACCTGGTGCGTTCGATGCAGTTCGGCGACGGTGAAATCATCGACGTCGACGGGCTGGCCGTGACAGTCCAATTTGACGGTGGCCAGCGCAAAAAGCTCAATGTCGAATTTGCCCGCCTCGAAAAACGATAAGCAATCTCCCGTAAAAGCTGGCATTATGCACGTGTTTTTGCTATAATATGGGTTGCTTCGCTGCTTTTCGTGAGCGGTGTAAGCGAGTGCGTATGCAAGCTTATCTACGATTTGCCACCAAACACGTGCGCGTCCTGCTGATCGCAGTGGCGCTAATTCTCGTTGGAGGCGTGGCGCATAGCGTACACGCATCGGACGGCGACAAGGCTGATGTGCCAGCGGGCAAGCACGTATTGATGGTGTATGACGGCGAATCAACCAGGGGGATTCTGACCCAAAAAGACACCTTCGGCGATGCGCTCGACGAAGCCGGCATCGATGTCAGCGACGTCGACGTGACCGAGCCTGGGCTCGATGAAGAACTGGTCGCGCCGACCTACGACATCACGATCTACCGCGCTCGTCCAGTCGTGGTGATCGACGGTGCCAACCGTACCAAGATCATGAGTCCGTACCGAACCGCGCGGCAAATTGCCGAGCAAGCCAAGCTCGACGTGCACGACGAAGATGCTCTGCGCCTCGAGTACAGTCCAGATATCGTACGCGATGGCGCGCTAGAGCGGCTGGTGATCGAGCGAGCGACGAAATTCACACTGACATTTTATGGCAAAAAAACGACCGAATACACACGTGCGAGCACTGTTGCTGAGATGCTGAGCGAAAAAGATATCGAGCTCGGCGATAGCGATCGCATGTCAGTGTCGGCAGAGACGCCAATCAAAGCCGGTATGACGATCGAGATTTGGCGGGAAGGCAAGCAGACGGTGACGCGCGAAGAAGCGGTCAAATTCCCGGTTCGTCGGATCGAAGACGCCAACAAACCTGCCACTTATCGCAAAGTCAAAACACCAGGCAAAAACGGCACCAGACTTGTCACCTACGAACTGGTTGTCAAAAACGGCCGCGAAGTCAGCAAAAAAGAGCTCAAATCCGTCACAACCAAAGAGCCAAAAGAGCAAGTCGAGATCGTCGGCACCAAGTCAGTGTACACTGGCGGCCCCCTCTCTGAGGAGCAAATCCAAGCGCTCGGCATGTGTGAGAGCGGCATGACGGCCACGCGCAACTCTGGCAATGGTTTTTATGGTGCGTTTCAGTTCATGCCATCCACGTGGCGCAAGGTTGCACCTGCGCCGTACAATGGCGTATTGCCGCATCAGGCGCCGCTAGATGCTCAGAAACAAGCGGTGCAAACCCTATTATCTAGGTCGAGCATTCATACGCAGTTTCCTGGCTGCGCTCGCAAGATGGTTGCTAGTGGAATTCTTTGATGCCGATCAAATCTCTCGGCCAACACTGGTTGACTGACCGTGGCGTTCTCGCCGCAATTGCGAATGCAGCAGATTTGACGCCAGATGACACGGCACTCGAGATCGGGCCGGGCCTCGGTACACTGACGAGCGAGCTGTTGCGCCGGGCCGGCCGTGTGGTGGCGGTTGAGTTTGACCAGGAATTGGCCGCAAAATTGCCTGCTCAGTTTCCAGGAAAAAACCTCGATGTTGTTGCTGGCGATATTTTGACGTATGACCTCAGTCAGCTGCCGGCTGGCTACAAAGTAGTCGCCAACGTCCCGTACTACATCACGAGCAAAATCGTCGACAAACTGATGAGCGCCGATAATCGGCCACGCTTGTCGGTACTGCTAGTCCAGCAGGAGGTCGCCGAGCGTATTGCTGCTGGGCCTGGCGATATGAGCTTGCTAGCGATCAGCGCACAGATCTACGCCGAAACGTCACTCGGCGTCAACGTGCCGCGGCAGTATTTCACGCCGCCGCCGAAGGTTGACTCGCAGGTCGTCATACTCAAAACTCGGCCGGCTCCGCTAGTAGCTGTGCACGATCAAAAGCAGTTTTGGCGCCTCGTCCGCGCCGGCTTTGTGGGTAAACGCAAAAAACTACGCAGTTCGCTCTCAGCTGGTCTAGCGCTCGAAAAAACCGACGTAGAAGCACTTCTCAAACGCGCCGGCATCGATCCCAATTGCCGTGCTCAAGATTTGTCGATTGATGACTGGCTGGCTGTCGTTCGGGAGCTGTCGTGATTTTGGCTGACCAACCAACGTGCTTTGGTGATGACGTAATCGCAGCGGTGTCGTCGCGCGATGATGGCACGATGCTCGATCGTACTCGCGGCAACCGTCACGACGAGTATACTGTCGAGCATCGCCGGCGTTTTTGCCGGCGTGCTGGTTTTGACTACGATGACTGCGTGTATCAAATCATTAGCTATGCTGACGAGGCTACTTTTGATCGTCTCGTCGAAGTCGACCAGGCCAATACCGATGGGGCCTACGCTGACGTGCTCTATACCGAGACGTCGGGCGTCGGTTTGTTTTTGCCGATCGCAGACTGCGTCGGCACGATCGTATACGATCCGGTGCGCCGCGCGCTAGCGATGGCGCATCTCGGTCGCCATGCCTCTGTGACAAAAATGATGAGAAAAACGATCGAACACTTTGTTCGGAAGGGCAGTCGGGCAGGGGATTTGATCATCTGGATGTCGCCGAGCGTGGCGCAGGCCGACTATCGGATGGATTATTTTGACCACGCCGATGATCTCGATTGGCAGGAATATGCCGCGTCTCGAGCCGATGGCGTTTATCTCGATATCGCCGGCTTTAACCGCGCACTGGCGGTAGGTGCCGGTGTACCGTCATCATCAATTCATGTTTCAATAATCAACACCGCTCACGATCCGCACTACTTCTCCCACTCCCAAGGCGACACTACCGGCCGCTTCGCCGTCCTCGCCGCCATTCGCTAACCCCCGCACCCGCACCACCCACACCCAGCAGCCTCACCACCACCCATGCCTCTGCTCCGGGTCAGACCCGATAGCATTGGCGGTTTTATTGTATAGTATAGTTTTCTTATCGGCTCGTTGTTAGCCGGCGAACTCGTCCTTTGCATCGCGCAGCTCTTCGCGCCGCTCTTTGTATTCGTCGAGAAACGCACGATAATCACCAACGCTCGGCAGTTTGTCGGCGTAGAGCCACGAGGCTGTTTTGCTACCGATGTAATACGCCAAGCTCGACCACGGCCACGTATAGTAGTCTTTCGGGTTCATGTGGATATATCTACTAAGGTGCAGGAGATGACTGCCGTCGGTGATGCGTACGGCGCGGTAGCGTTGCTGAAACACAACGCCGGTGTGATGATATTTTTTGTTGTAGTACATCACATAACTTGTCGTCAGCCGATGCATCAATCCGCGCATACCGTCTTCACTCGACTGATATAGCATCAGATGAAAATGATTCGGCATCAGGCAATACGCGAGCAGCCTGACATCGCCGTGATACGAAACGTAACGCTGTCGGTTGGGTTTTGCCTCGTTCTTCGGTCCCAGGTATCGTTTGAGTAGTCCCAAAAAGACTTCATAATCTTGATCATCGTGAAAGATAGTTTGCTTAGACGCACCTCTGTTATAGACGTGATAGTAGCTATCGGGCGCATACGCTTTGATCGTATTTCTTGCTGGCATCACATTTATTATATCATAAAATCGCCAATGCTATCGGGTCTGACCCGGAGCAGGGAGGAGTTGGTATAATGGGTGGGATGGGAAAGAATCTCTACGTCACGACTGCCATACCATATGTCAATGGCACGCCACATATAGGGCATGCTATGGATTATTTGCTGGCGGATATCTACACTCGTTATCAGATGCAAAATGGCCGCGCGGTGCGGTTTCAGATTGGTACTGACGAGCATGGCAACAAAAACGCCGCCAAAGCCGAAGAAATGGGCCTGACGCCGCAGCAATACGCCGATCAGGCACACATACCGTTTCGCGCCATGGCCGAAAAAGTCGGCAGCCAATACACTGATTTTATCCGTACGACCAATTTTGACCACAAAGCCGCCGTGCAATATATCTGGAAACAGCTCGAGCCGCACATCTACAAGGATACGTACGAGGGATGGTATTGTAGCGGCTGCGAGCAATTCTATACCGACAAGGAAGTCGGAGCAACCAACGGCGTCTGCGCCAATCACCAAAAACCATACGAGCGGCTCAGCGAAGAAAACTACTATTTGCGGGCGAGTGATTTCACCGACGAAATTCGCACGGCTATCGAGTCGGACAAAATGCGCATCGTACCTGAATTTCGCAAACGCGAAATTCTCGAGCTCATAAAAGACGGCATCAAAGACGTCTCTATCAGCCGCCCACTCAAAAGCTTGAGCTGGGGCGTGCCGGTGCCAGGCGACAGGGAACAGGTGATCTATGTATGGATCGACGCGCTGAGCAACTACCTGACAGTGCTCGGCTACCCAGCCAAGCCAGAGTGGCGCGATTTCTGGCCGGCTGACGTGCAAATTGTCGGCAAGGATATTTTGCGTTTTCATGCCATCATTTGGCCGGCGATTTTGCTCGGTATCGGCGTCGGGCTGCCCAAAAAAATTCTCGCGCATGGTTTTGTCAATATCGACGGTTCGAAAATCTCCAAATCACTCGGCAACGGTATCGATCCGAGCGAGCTCATCGATACCTACGGACTCGACGCTTTTCGCTACTATTTCGCGCGCCACATTCCGACGCAGGATGACGGCGACTTTAGCTACGAAAAATTCGAAACAGCGTACAACAACGAGCTGGCTGACGATCTGGGTAATCTCGTACAGCGGGTTGCCAGTATGTTGCTGCGCTACCAGGCTGGCGTGATCGGTGAAATCACTACGGGCGAGCACGACATGAAACCGTACCGCGACGCGATGGAACGGCTCGAGTTTGACAAAGCATTTGATCACGTATGGGTGATGATACGCGCCCTCAATCAGTACATCGAAGACGTCAAACCATGGCAAATCGCCAAAGACCGCCAGAAAAACCCCGAAGCCGAAGCGCATCTCTCGGAGGTGTTGGCGCATGCTGCTGGCACGCTGCTGCAGATTGCCGATATGCTTGTCCCGTTATTGCCAGCGTCAGCAAAAATCATTCATCAGACGTTTGAATCAGCCGCGGTACCATCGACTGTGACGCCGCTCTATCCAAAAATCTACCGGCACACACCCGATCCGCGGGCATCAAAAAAATCAGCATGAAACTCATCGACGCGCACTGCCACATCCATCAGTCAGAGTTTTTTGGCGATGAGCGCGAGGCGGTGTATGATCGAGCGCGCGCGAGCGATGTGGCGATGATTTGTGCGAGCACGAGCGTGCAGGCATCACGTGAGGCGCTGGATTTTTGCGCGGCGCATGAGGGTTGCTATGCGCTAGTCGGCATCCATCCGCATGATGCTGCCCGCGAAGACATCGCGGCTATCGGCGAGTTGCTGCGCGCCGACAATTCGGGTGCAAAGATTATTTATGGGATCGGTGAAATCGGGCTTGATTATTACTACGAGCATAGTCCGCGGGCTGATCAGATCGCGGCGCTGGAGCAGCAATTGCAATGGGCGAGCGACTATGACCTGCCGGTTAGTTTTCATGTGCGCGACGAAAAGACGCTGCGGGGCGTGGTTTGGGATGATTTTTGGCCGGTGTTTGACAATTTTCATGGGTTGAGGGGCGTATTGCACAGCTTTACCGACGGACGCCGGCAGCTGGAACGCGGGTTTGAGCGGGGGCTCTATGTCGGGATCAATGGCATCAGTACATTTACCAAAGACAGCGAGCAGCAGCGTTTGTATGCGTCGCTGCCTCTGGAAAAAATCGTGCTCGAAACCGACGCTCCCTACTTGACCCCAGCACCACTACGTGGTAGAATGAACGAGCCTAGTTTTGTCGGGAGAGTGGCAGAGCACGCAGCGGCGGTCCGCGGACTGTCGTTTGGTGCTGTAGCTGACGCGACGACCGCCAATGCGAAGCAGCTATTTCATCTGGAGTAGAGACACTATTATGAACAGAGGTACACCTATACAACGCCAACCATTTGGCCAGCCGCTTGACCGCAGTCCGGAGCTTCGTCTTCCGGAGCGTAGACAAGCAGCCGCTCGAGCATCCATCGACCGAATCGACCGAATGCCAACACAGGAAACATTTGCACCACCTACTACTGCTGTCGATCCTCGGGTGGTCGGTATGGCGGCAACCGAGATTCCTCGCGGCTATGACGCACCAGTACAACCGCAAACCATCGAACCGACACATGAGAGGCCGCCGCTGCCTCATGAGGCGATAAAGGATATTGGTGAACAAGTATCCCTTCTTCGAGGCATCGCAGTACGAGACCAGTCGGGCAAAATATCCGTAAATTACGCAGACAAGGCGGCGTAGCCGTGCCTTCGATTTTCTCAAAAGCACTCGGACTCCTCACTGGTGACGACGCCGATGTCAACACCGAGTGGCTCAAGATGCCCAAAAGACGCGCACTCAAACCGCTCACCGAGCGAGAATTGATCAAACTGGAAGCCGAAATTGGCTCCAGACTGTTTGGTCCATTGCCGCGAGGTCACCGGCGCGAGTTTTTTTGCCTCGATGCGACGACGTGGATCTGGCACGAAGAGTGGGTCGACGATCATCGCCGGTTGCAAACCGCCACGACGCGCTATGAAGTCCAGGACAGAGGCGTTCTCAAAGTACAAGAGGGCGCGCGCTATAGTTACGTCGAAGGTGCCGAGCTCGAAAATCTGACAATGGCTGTGCGCATGTACTACGAGCGAGTTGCGCGCGAGATCTATCACACCGAACCTGTCCAGATAGCCTGATATACTGAGAATGTGAAACCAGACGATATTATATATCTCGACTATGCTGCGGCGACGCCGTTGTCGGATGCAGCGTTGGCGGCGATGCAGCCGTATTTTTCGCAGCGTTTTTATAATCCATCGAGCTTGTACGCACCGGCTGTGCAAGTACGGCGCGACTATGAGGCCGCCAAACATCATATTGCCATGGCGATCGGTGCGCGTGCTGATGACTGTATCATCACCGCGGGCGCGACCGAATCGATCAATCTCGCACTGAGCGCGGCGCGCGGCGGACACGTCGTGACGACGGCCATCGAGCATCATGCTGTGCTATGCGCAGCTAGGCGGTATCCGCATACGACCGTGCCGGTCGGTAGCTCGGGGATCGTATCGCCGGATGTAGTTGCTGCGGCAATCCAGCCGTCGACACGTGTGATCTCTGCCGCGCTCGCAAACAATGAGCTCGGCACGATTCAGCCATTGCGTCGTCTCGCGGCCATCGTCAAGACCGAACGTCAACGCCGCAGAGCAGCGGGCGAGTCAACGCCGCTATGGCTGCACTGCGATGGCTCGCAGGGTATCGGTCAGATTGATGTCAACGTTGCGCGGCTTGGCGTCGATATGTTGACGATCAATGCTGGCAAATGCTACGGTCCGAAACAAGTCGGGTTGCTGTGGCGTCAAAGCGACGTCGTGTTACAGCCGCAAATTGTCGGGGGCGGGCAAGAGCAGGGAATGCGCAGCGGTACAGAAAACGTCGCCGGCGTAATCGGATTTGCGGCGGCGCTAGACGAAGCCGTCCGTCAGCGTGCATCAGAAGCGAGCCGGCTGAGAGACTTGCGCGACTTGTTGCAAACGCAGCTACAATCCAAATGTAAACAATTGACAATAACGATTACAAAAAAACGCCTGCCCGGTTCGCTACACGTATACGTAGCCGGCGTCGATGCCGAACGCCTCATCTATCGGCTCGAAACCTGCGGTGTCCTGCTCGCAACCGGCAGCGCGTGTGCGGCACGCAGCGCGTCGCGCAGCCATGTTTTGACGGCGATTGGTTTGGCTGATGAGGCAATCGACGGGAGCTTGCGGCTGACACTTGGCCGCTGCACCAGCCGGCCCGACGTCGAGCGTGCTGCCGAGTTGATTGCTCAGGCGATAAACGATGAACTGGCGAGGAGTGCGTCATGATCCGGTGGATTGTCGGTGCGTCTGTTGTAATGTGCACGACCATTATAGTAATTTCCTTTTTTCTGGCGCCAAATAGCTTGATGAACTGTTCGGATGCCCCGTCTGACATAGCGGGTTGCGAACGCGCCGATGTGATTATCGCGGTCAGCGGCGGCGATACGAGAGCGCGTACACAGGAAGCCATCGATTTGTACCAGCAAGGCTGGGCCGACAAACTGATTTTTTCGGGCGCGGCACTCGACAAATCCGGTCCGAGCAATGCCGAAGTCATGCGCCAGCAAGCCCTCGCGCAAAACGTGCCGGCTGCGGCCATCGTCGTCGAACCGTTGGGTGAAACAACTGCCGAAAACGCCGAAAAAACCACCAGCCTGCTGCACGACGAAAATACCCGCACGGCGATATTGGTAACATCGAGCTATCATGCCAAACGTACGTTATTAGAATTTCAATCGACGGCGCCAGATATAGAATTTCGTATCAGTCCGGCCAGCGGCGATAGCCAGTGGTCGGTCTGGTGGTGGACGACGCCATATGGCTGGTATCTCGCGATCAGCGAGTTGGTCAAAATCGTGCTGCTATACATCAGCGGAGGTGCCTAGATGCGTGTGTTTGTCGGTATGAGCGGCGGCGTCGATTCGTCGGTAGCAGCGGCGCTGCTCGTCGAGCGCGGCTACGATGTGACGGGCGTCTATATGAAAAACTGGAGTCAGGATTTGCCGGGTATGCGCTGTCCATGGGCGGACGATTTGGCGGACGCCAAACGCGTCGCGGTAGGATTGGGAATTGATTTTCGAGTGTTTGATTTTGAGCGCGACTATCGCGACCGCGTCGTCCAGTATATGATCGACGAGTATCGGGCTGGCCGCACGCCGAACCCTGATATTATGTGCAATCAGGAAGTGAAGTTTCGGCTGTTTCTCGACGCAGCGCTCGAGCAGGGCGCCGATATGATTGCAACCGGCCATTATGCGCGGGTGCAAACGGCGGAGGGTGATGTTTCGACCATGCACCGCCCTGCCCGACTGTTGCGTGCGCGCGACGAGAACAAAGACCAGACGTATTTTCTCTACCGCATCACGCAACGTGCGCTGGATAAGACGCTATTCCCACTCGGCGACTATAGCAAGCCGGAGGTTCGGCAGCTAGCCAGCGAACGCGGACTTTGGACGGCTGACAAAAAAGAATCGATGGGCGTATGTTTCATCGGGCAAGTAGGCATGCGCGATTTTTTGCGCCAGTATGTCGAACTGGTGCCTGGCGATATCATCGATCAGGACAGCGGCGTTGTCGTTGGCCAGCACGACGGCGCGATACTATACACACTTGGCCAGCGCCACGGTCTAGAGTTGGGCGGCGGTCTGCCGTACTATGTTGTCGGCAAAAACATGGCAAAAAATGAAGTCTATGTGTCGCGCAATCTCAACAATACGTCGATCTGGCGCTCGAACGTTCAACTCGGCGATATCTATTGGATCGACGCCGACGCGCCCGCGGCGGGCCGGCTGCAGGCGCGGATGCGTCACCGCGGCCCGCTCGTCGATGCAACGCTCGATGGGGCAGTGCTACGGCTCGATGAAGCCCAGCGCGCCATCACGCCCGGCCAGTCGGCCGTGTTTTACAGTGGTGAGGTGTGTTTGGGCGGCGGCGTGGTGTGCTACAATACATAGCTATGAACACGCAAGACATACGCAACGCATATCTCGATTTTTTTGCTGCACGTTCGCACGCGGTGGTGGCGCGGGCGCCATTGATGCTGCACGACGATCCGACAACATTATTCACGGGCAGCGGCATGCAGCCGATGATTCCGTTTCTGCTGGGCGAGGCGCACCCAAAAGGCGTGCGGCTAGTCGATAGTCAAACCTGCCTGCGCGCGCAGGACATCGACGATATCGGCGACAACCGCCATACGACATTTTTTGAGATGCTCGGCAACTGGAGTCTCGGCGATTATTTCAAGCACGAACAAATCGCCTGGATGTGGCAATTTCTCAGTGAAGTCGTCGAGCTCGATATGAGCAACATCTACGTGACGTGCTATAGCGGCAACGACGAGTTTTCTATACCAAAAGACACCGAAGCGGCCGAAGCGTGGGCGAAGCTATTTGCCGAAAACGGCCTGTCGAACGCCCAAGCCGATATCGGCTCAGAAGAAGCCGGGTACGCTCGTGGTATGCGCGAGGGCGAGCGGATATTTTATTATGATGGCAGCAAAAACTGGTGGAGCCGCAACGGCAGCGAAGCGACAACGCCAGTCGGCGATCCGTGCGGTCCGGATAGCGAGATGTTTTATGATTTTGGCACGCCGCATGATAGCAGTTTTGGCGAGCACTGCCACCCGAACTGCGACTGCGGACGTTTCATGGAAATTGGCAACAATGTCTTCATGGCGTACAAAAAAGTCGCCGAAGGCATCTTCGAGCCGCTCGCGCAGCCAAACATCGATCACGGCTCAGGCCTCGAGCGCATCGCTGCCGCCAAACTCGGCGATCCAGACGTGTTTCGCATCAGCCTGATATGGCCGATCATCGAAAAGCTCCAAGACCTCAGCGGCAAAAAATACGACTCGCACACCCAGTCAATGCGCGTCATCGCCGACCATTTGCGAGCCGCGACATTTTTGGCCGTCGATGGCTGCGTGCCGTCGAACAAAGAGCAAGGCTATGTCATGCGCCGCCTGCTGCGCCGCGCGATTCGCTATAGTTTCGATCTCGGTATCGAGCAAAACTTCCTACAAGAAATCGTGCCCGTCATCGCCGATCTCTACGCCGATGATTTTCCTGAGGTCGCCGAACAGCGCGCCTATGTCGTCGAGGTATTGATAAAAGAAGAAAAAGCCTTCCGCCAAACGCTGCGCAAAGGCATCAAAGAAATGCAGCGATTTGTCGACGACGGCCTCACGGGTGCTGAGCTATTCACGCTCTATGACACATATGGGTTTCCGGTCGAGCTCGCGACAGAGGAAGCTTACAAACAAGCTGTCGAATTGTCCGAAAACTGGCGCGAAGAATTTGACGCCAAAATGGCCGAGCAGCGTGCTCGCAGCCAAACCGCCGCCAAAGGCGTGTTCAAAGGCGGCTTGACGGGACATTCGTTGGCGCATCGCAAATTACACACCGCCAACCACCTGATGTACGCGGCGCTCAAAAAAGTCGTCGGCGAACACGTCACCCAGCATGGCAGCAATATCACAGCCGAACGTCTGCGGTTTGATTTCAACAATGACGGCAAGGTCACGCGCGAGCAACTCGATGAGGTCGAACGACTAGTCAATGGCTGGATCGATGCTGATCTGCCGGTGAGCTATCGTGAGTATCCGACCGAAGAAGCCTTTCGGCTCGGTGCTATCGGCGCGTTTGGCGATCGCTACGGCGATACAGTCAAAGTCTACCAGATGGGCGAAGGCGATCAGCGAGCCAGTTTTGAAATCTGCGGCGGTCCGCATGTCGATCATACCGGCCAGCTCGGCGAGGATGGCAAGCGTTTCAAAATCACCAAAGAAGAATCATCCAGCGCTGGTATCCGCCGCGTCAAAGCAGTGCTCTGCTAGTCAGAAGAAGTCGCTGCAGCCTCGATATACGACTCGAGCTGCTTGGCGATAGTCTCGACGACAGTGGCGGGGTCAGCGGCAGCAGCGCGCATCCGTTCTTTGACGTCCTCAATATTACTTCCCGAGTATGTGACGGCAGCCTCCATGGTTGGCTCTGCCCCGTCGCGGCTGGTTGTCTCTAGCGTAAATAGCTGAGAACGTCGCTGGTCGCTAGTTGGGTTGTACTGTGTGATGGTTTGTGTAATTTTCTCTGGATCTTGAGAATAGCTCGTCATTACTCGGCATTTAGAGTCGAGCAGTACGTCGTCGGCAACAAACGGTTGGTTGATCTGGTGCAGGGTTCGGCGCTGCTGGTCGCGTCCGAGAGTCTGAGCTAGTAGCGCGATAGCGTCGCGACCAGACGACTCCTCCATGTGCTTGATAAGACGTTCGCGTTCGTTGTTTGGCAGGTCAACAGCAAGACGCTGTGCGATACTCGTCATGAGCGTACGGACCTCTTCATCAGTTGGCATCATAAGATTGCTCACACTATCGACACTCAGCTGCCAGAGATTTTCCGTAGCGGGCTCAAGTACGAGCTGACTGCCGCTCTCGCCTAGCGGCAGCTTGACGCGCGTGGTGTATTCGAGCGCGTTTCGTGTCCCGACCACCTCTATCGGGCCGCGTCCGACGACGAATAATTGCTGTGATGCATCATCGGGATCGGTAGATTGCTTGGATATGACATAGGGCTCTTCTAGTGATGGCAGTGTCGCACTAAACGAGAGATCGTTCGGCTCAGTGTGCTCGAGGGTGCGGCTCAGACGACTGGTGAGCTGGTGAAGATGAGCTTGCTGATCGTCAGATAGCTCGAGAGTTTTGCGTTTTTCGTGTGTTTGTTCGGGTGTGGGTGAGAGGCGTTCATTCATTATGCGGGTAATTATAGCATGGTTGTAGGTACGGTATATCTGCGCGCGTCAGATCGCGGTTTTGCCACAACCAAAATTACGCTATACTATAGGTGTCTATGGTATTCGAAAAACTTCGCGACAGGGTAGCAGCGAGCAAAGAAAACAACGAGTATGTCGTCGGGCTTGATATCGGTACAGAGTTTGTCAAGGCGCTGCTCGCAAAAGTCAACGGAGATGAGCTAGAGGTTCACGGCGTCGGCCGTACGCGCCAGGCGCTGAGCGACATGCACTCTGGTGCAATCGCCGACATCACCGCAGTCGTCAGGAATTGCGAGGACGCGCTCGCGCAAGCCGAGGAAATGGCTGGACTGCAAGCCAAACGGGCGGTCATCGGTATTGCTGGCGAACTGGTCAAAGGCGTCACGGATACGATCCGCTACCGCCGTCCGCAGCCGGATCGGCCTCTCGATGTTGCTGAGATGGAATTTATCATCGAAAAAGTCCAAGAGCGCGCCCAGGGCAAAGCGCAAAAGCAAATCGCCCTCGAGACAGGTAACGAAGACGTCGAGGTCAAGCTCGTCAATTCAGCGCTGGTCAGCATTCATATCGACGGTTACAAAGTGAGCAATCCGATCGGGTTTCAGGGCCGCGATGTCGCTGTACAGATATACACGGCGTTTGCACCGATGGTGCACATCGGTGCGCTCGAAAAAGTCGCCGACGAACTCGCGCTCGATCTCATCGCTGTCGCAGCGGAGCCGTTCGCTGTTTCACGCAGCGTGCTCGGCAATGACGCGAGCAGCAGCTTCACTGCGATTTTGGCTGATGTCGGCGGCGGCACGACCGATATCGCCGTAGTCAACGACGGCGGCGTAGAGGGCACGAGGATGTTTGGCATCGGTGGGCGGAGCTTTACCAACACAATCGCGAGCGAGCTCGACCTCGGCTACGAGGACGCCGAAAACATCAAAGTCAACCTCAAGGACGAAAAAATCAAGACCAGCATCCACCACAAAGCCGAAAAAGCCATTGACCGTACCCTCGAAGTGTGGCTTGATGGCGTCGAGCTGGCACTGAGTGAATTTGAATCGGTCGATCACCTGCCAAACCGCATTTTGCTCTGCGGCGGCGGCTCGAGTCTCAAGCAGCTCGTCGACGCGCTGGCGCATCGTGATTGGTACAAAGAGCTGCCATTCACCAAACGTCCGACCGTGCACCACATCAAGCCGTCAGAAGTCGTCGGCATCTCCGACCCGACAGGGAAGATCACTGATCACAATTACATCACGGCCATGGGGCTGCTCCGTGTTGGTTATGATACAATGGTAGGAGGCTCCGACACTGAGTCGGTCAAAGAAAAACTAAACAAGCTTCTCAAGATCTAGTATATGCAAAAAGACATAGTATACATCGATGTCGAAGACGATATCACCGCGATCATCGGCCGAGTCAAAAACGCCAAACACAAGATCATCGCGCTGGTGCCGCCAAAACACATCGGAATATTGCAGAGCGCCGTCAATTTGCGCCTGCTTGCGCGCGCCGCTGAGCAGCACAACAAACGCATCGTCCTGATCACCAACAACCGCGCACTGACCAATCTCGCGGCTGCCGCGACGATACCAGTCGCAAAAAACCTCCAGAGCAAACCAGAAATACCGCAGATCGCTGCCCTCGACGTCGATGACGGCGAGGACGTGATCGACGGCGCCGATTTGCCAGTTGGCGATCATGCAGCGCAGGCTAGGCAGGATGCGCCGCAGCAGTCAAGCATCAAACAGAAAGTCGCCGCCGCACCGGTCATCGGCAAGTTGGCAGCGCACGGCGAGCCGGACGCAAAAGCCGCGCCGCCAGCCGACGGCGAAACGCCAAAGGTCAAGACCCGGCGCGGCAGCAAAGTGCCGAATTTCAATCTTTTTCGCAAGAAACTCTTTCTCATCGGCGGCGGGTCCGTTCTGCTGATCGTGTTTTTGGTGTGGGCGCTGGTGTTTGCGCCGCACGCGACAGTGATTCTGAGCGCGCGTACATCCGATGTACCGATCAATCAACGCGTCACGCTCAGTCCGAGCTCCGAGACCTCTGTCAAAAAAACCGTCATACAAGCCGAGTCCCAGACCATCCAGCAAGATGTCAAGCAAGCGTTTGATGCCACCGGCAAAAAAGACGTCGGCGAAAAAGCCAGCGGTACAGTCTCTTTCTACTGCGATTCGTTTAGCTCGCTGGTGCGCGGCGTGAGTATTTCGGCGGGAACCAAACTCAAATCATCCAGCGGCAAAATATTTGTCACGAGCTCCAAGGTGTCGCTCTCAGTTACGAGTAACGGTTCTGGCAGCACTTCGGTTACTGCCGCAGAGCGCGGCGCGTCATCCAACGGTGCGAGCGGATCACTCAAAGGCTCCGGTTTGCCATCGTGCGTCTCAGCCAAGCTCGAGGATCCCACGAGCGGCGGTACCGACAAAACGATCACTGTCGTCACGCAAGGAGACATCGACAAGGCGCGCGCTGCCGCCGAGAAACAGCTCAACGAAAAAGCCGCCGCCGCTGCTCTCAGGGAAAAGTTTGGCGATGAGTACATTATCATCAAGCAGACGCTACGAACCGACCTTTCCAGTGTCAAGTCATCGATTGGCGCAGGCGGCGAGGCGAGCAACGGCAAAGCCGCCATCGAGGGTACGGCGGAGTACACGATGCTGGCATTGCAAAAATCGACGCTCGACGACTATCTCAGTCAAATTGTGCGCGAGCGCATCGATGAATCTGATCAACAGCGCGTCTATGAGAGCGGAGCCGAGAGCGTGTCGTTTACAAATGTCGACACGTCTGAACGCGGCGCGCAAGTGACGCTCTCGACCAACGGCAAGATCGGGCCAAAGGTCGAGGAAGAGCAGATCAAAAAAATCGCCGCCGGCAAGCGCTATGGCGATGTCCAGTCCGAACTCGAGGCGATCAACGGTATCGAAAGCGTCGACGTCAAGTTTTCACCATTTTGGGTGCGCGCTGTACCAAATGATCCCAACAAAATAACCATACAATTCACGGTCGATGGCTAGCCGCCGCGTAATCGCCCTCGATGTCGGCGAAAAACGAATTGGTATCGCCGAAGCGGACACGTCAGTACGGATCGCTGTGCCGCACGAGACGATTCAGGTTGACGGCGACGAAGTGCGGGCGGTTGCCGAGGCAGTCTTGCAGTCCGGTGCCGATACGCTTGTCGTCGGGTATCCGCGCAACCAATCAGGCGAGCCGACAGCACAGACCGCGTACGTCGAGCAGTTTGCCGCACAGCTCCAGGATATTCCGGCCAAACTCGTCTATCAGGACGAGTCGATGACGAGCGTGTTGGCCGAGCAGCGTCTACAGCGTCAGAAACGTCCATACGCCAAGGAAGATATCGATGCCATGGCAGCCTGCCTGATTCTCGAAGATTATCTGGAGCATACCGCATGAACGACGATATACGCCCGCAGCCGCCGTCCAACCGCCCAGCGCCGCCGCCCGCAGTGCCTTTGGATCATCAAATACCGCCGCCTGAGCCAGTCGCTGCACTGCCGTCTAACCCTGCTCCTCAACCGAGCGTGCAGCCGCCCGTTCCTATGCACAATCCAAGCCTGCCGCCAGTCGAACCGCCGCTCGCAGCGGTTGATCCGCCAGTTGATACGCCGCAGCCGCCGACCAAGCGAAAACGCCGTCGTTGGCCATGGCTGCTCGGCGGCATACTCATACTGATTGCAGCTGGGCTGATCGGCGGCTATGTGTGGTACCAGCAGGGCATGCAGCCGGTCAACGCAGACGATTCGGCGCGACGGGTTGTCACTGTCGAGTCGGGGATGCTGCCAGAGCAGATCGCCAACCGTTTGCAAGAGTCGGGTGTGATTCGTGACGCTGGCGTATTCATGCTCTACACGCAGCTACAGGGCGTGCGTAGCCAGCTCAAGGCCGGTAGCTATCGTATCGCGCCGAGCGAGACCCTAGCCGAAGTGGTCGCACACCTGACAAAAGGCGCAACCGACAGTTTCAGTATCATGTTTTTCCCCGGAGCGACGTTATTTGACCCAACCGACACGCCGGACGCCAAACGTACTGACGTCTACACGATGTTGCGCCGTGCTGGCTATGGCGACGAGGAGATACGAACAGCGCTTGCCGCCGAGTACGATCATCCGCTTTTTGCCGACAAGCCGGCCGGCACAAATCTAGAGGGCTACGTATTTGGCGACACCTACACATTTCCTGTAGAGGCGACGGTCGAAGAGGTCCTCACGCATACATTCGATGTTTATTACGAAAAAATCGAACAAAACGACATCATCGCCGGCGCCAAAAAGCGCGGTCTCAACCTCTATGAAGCGATCACGCTGGCGTCGATTATCGAGCGTGAAGTGTCATCCGACGAGGATAGGCGGCAAGTGGCGCAGGTTTTTTATGATCGGCTCGACAAAGATATCTCGCTCGGTGCCGACGCGACGATTGTCTACGCCGTCGACCAGGCAAACCAGCCGCGAACGATCGACTTTCAATCGCCGTACAACACACGCATCAACCCCGGCTTGACGCCTGGCCCGATTAGCTCGCCGAGCCTCAGCTCGCTCATTGCTGTAGCTGACCCCGCAGAAGGCGACTATCTCTACTTCGTCTCTGGTGATGATGGTACGACACACTTCGCTCGCACAGAGGACGAGCACATCAGCAACACCGAGAAATACTGCAAGATTCTCTGCCGCGAGTTATAACCTCTGTTGTAACACGAAAATCAGCAAAAAACCTCCCTATAAAACGCTTGACATTGACCAATAAACAGTAGTACACTAGCAAGAGCACGTTTACTAAAAACGCAATTGCGAGTACTAGTTATGCGTTCTAGATAATGTGCTGTAGGAGAAGTAGATTATTTTTAGAAGATCACGCACCGAGGGCACTTCTGCACCTGCGAGCAGCAGCACTCCGCGTCGCTCGCTGCTAGCTGTGATTGGTGATCGTATGAAAAGCAGTTCGATGGCACTCTATATCGGAGTGTTCTTGTTCATTGTGACTATCGTTGCAGTCGGATATCAGCCGCCGCAGCACTCCAGCGCGGTCGCGAGCCCTCTCAATTCAGCTCAGAATACGTCGTCGTATGAGGTGTCTGTCGATGATCTCGTCGCGACGAGCATGGCGGCAAATATCGCGCAGACCGCTGGTTTGCCAGTCGCAAACAACGTCACGAGCCTTTCGCAGTCAATCGCCGCCGAGAGCGTCCTCGCTCAGAACGAGGCCAATATCGTATCCAAGCCGCAGATTGTCCAGCCAACCGCTGATACGCGAAAAGTACGCACATACAAGACAGTGACAGGCGACACCGTTGCCTCGGTTGCTGCCAAATACGGTTTGTCGCCCAATACAATCCGCTGGGCAAACAATCTCACGTCTGATGCGCTGGCGCCTGGCCGCACGCTCAAGATTTTGCCGACAGATGGCGTTCTCTACACCGTCCGCGGCGGTGATACGCTTGCGTCGTTGGCTCAGCGCTACAGCTCAAACGCGGAAAACATCAAGCTCTACAACGACCTCGAGCTCGGCGGTTTGTCGCCTGGCAAGCAGCTCATCATTCCGAGCGGCAGCTTGCCGGAGACCGAACGTCCAGGTTATGTAGCGCCGAGACCGCAGATTGCCACCAACAACTATTCGTACAGTGGCGGCAGCGCGACGATCAACACCTTTGCGAGAGCATCGGTCGGCAATCGCTACGCATTTGGCAACTGTACATGGTACGCCTACGAGCGTCGCCTCGAACTCGGCCGCCCAGTCGGCAGCCTCTGGGGCAACGCGGCGACATGGGCATACTACGCGGGTGCAGCTGGGTATACGGTCAGCGGTACGCCTGCGGTCGGCTCGGTCATGCAAAATGGCGGCGGCTACGGCCACGTCGCAGTCGTCGAGGCGGTCAACCCTGGCGTTTCTATCACTATCAGCGAAATGAACATGTATCGATTTGGCGGCGGCTTCAATCGCATCGGTCGCGGCAATATCTCGTGGAGTGAAGCAACCAGCGGCATGTACCGCTACATCTACTAGCTCATGTTTGTTGATACCGCGACTGTCACAGTGCAAGCTGGCAAAGGCGGTGATGGCGTCGTCAGTTTTCGGCATGAAATATACGTTGACAAAGGCGGCCCAGACGGCGGCGACGGCGGTCGCGGCGGCGATGTCGTTTTTGAGGCTGCCGACGATGTCAACACGCTACTCGATTTTCGCTACAAACCAGAGTTGCGCGCTGAAAAAGGCGCCAACGGCGCCAAACGCAATCGTCGCGGGCGCTCGGGCAAAGATCTGATCGTCAAAGTGCCGGTCGGAACGATCGTGACGCGCGACGACGAAGTCATAGCGGATTTTGTCAAAGCCGGTCAGCGAGTCGTCGTCGCGCACGGCGGCGACGGCGGATTCGGCAACGCACACTTCAAGTCGAGCACGCGCCAGGCGCCAAAAATCGCTGAGCTTGGCGAGCCAGGCGAAGAGTTTTGTGCGCAACTCGAGCTCAAGCTGCTGGCTGATGTTGGGTTGGTCGGATTTCCAAATGCTGGCAAATCCACTTTTCTCAGTGTCGTCAGCAACGCTCGTCCGGAAATAGCCAATTACGCCTTCACGACACTGACGCCCAATCTCGGAGTCGCCGAAGTAGATGGCAACAGCATGCTCATCGCCGATATCCCAGGGCTGATCGAGGGCGCGTCTACCGGCAAAGGGCTGGGCGACGCTTTTTTGCGTCATATCGAACGTACTGGCGTGCTTTTGCATCTGATCGACGCCTATAGCGATGATGTCGCTGCGAGCTATCGGACAATTCGACGCGAGTTGACGGCCTATAGCGATGATCTGGCGGAGCGGCCAGAGGTGATTGCGCTCACAAAAGTCGAAGGCCTCGATGAGGATATCATCGGCATGCAACGCCGCGCGCTTCAGGCCGAGGCTGGTGAGGACGCATCGATCTACGCAATTTCATCTCAGGCACATCAAGGTGTGATAGACGTATTGCGCGAGCTTCGTCGTCGAATCGTCGAGCAGGCGACGCAACGTGCCGACAGTGAAGCGGACAACGACAGCGACGCCGATAGCCTGACGATCACGCTCGACCCCCGCGAACGTGCTGATCAATGGCGAGTTGAACACCTGGCCGACGGAAGCTATCGTGTCAGCGGGGCAAAAATCGAGAAGTTTGCACGCCGTACCAACTTCGAGCAATTTCAGGCAGTCAATCGTTTGCGCGACATCATGAAAAAACTAGGCATCACCCACGAACTCATCCGTGCTGGCGCCGAGGGCGACTCGGTCATTCATATCGGTGAGTCGACATTCACGCTCATAGAGCAATAACTCAGTGCTTGTTTCTGAAGAGCAGTCCGGCTTGGTGTCTTTTCCGGATGGCAGCAATTCTCCAAGCGAGAACCGTGTGGTCGTTGGTGAGATTTGAGAGCCACGACCAGAAGCTTGGCTTGTCGAACTGTTCTCTGACGTAAGCGTCTAGGTCGATATCGAGGTACGCGTATTTGCCGACGCTTAGCATCATCAGCGCTCGGCCGCTCGTATCGTTTGTCAGGGCCGCGCTGATTTTGTCGCAGCCGAGCTCTCGGGCTCTCGATAGCGGTAGCCCGAAGAAATATTTTATGACTGGCAGGTTCATCCATATAGTTAGGGCGCTGTACCACCATCGTACGTGGTTGAATTTGATATGACCGAGTTCATGGCCGAGGATAAACTTGAGCGTATGCATGTCGCGATTTTTCAAGCACCGCTCCAAGATATCAGAGTAGATCGCTGCAAAGTCTCTGTGGCCTGGTACGCAGGTAGCGTAGGCGTTGAGGCTGCCATTGCCGTTTACCAAATACAGCTCTGGAGTTGTTTCAAATCCCAACTCCCGTGCCATATCGGCGAATAGTTGCTGCACTTCGGGGTACTGGTGTTTGTTGATCTGTACTGAGTTGGCCTTGAGTTGGCCGTAGTGTCTGCCCATTACAAACAGCAGCAGCAAAAACAACGCGACAGGCGCAAACAAGACGACATACCAATAATAAAAATCGAGCGCGCTCAACAAGTCCTTGTCCTCTGCCGAGAGCTCTTTTAGGACTGCGCCGTCGTCTAAGTCTCTCACTGATGGATGCTGCTCTCTGTGCTGGGCGATCATGTCCGACCTCAGGTCAGTGATGACCTCCTCTCGCGCGAATGAGCCGGCAAGCAAAAGGATGAGTAGCAGTATGGTGATGATGGCGCCAAATACAAACAGCTTGTTTTCCTTGCTGTGCCTGCAGCGTTTGATCTCCTGCGGCGACATTATACTGTGATGCTTTCTCTTTGGGTCGTGTCGCTAGCAGTTGTCTGCAAGTTGTGCGCGAGTAGTTCGCGATTTGTGCCTTTGGGGCAGAGTGCATCGAGTGTCTTGTGAGACATTGGTTGCGGCGGTAGCCAAAATGCCGCGTGATGGTGATCGAGCACGTCGATCAAAGCCGGTAAGGTCGGCAATGTTTTCAGGTAGGCCCGGTAGTCAGCGGGCGACTGAGCATTGCTAGGAAGCGGCTTCATCTGAAATGCGCCAAACCACGCGAGAGCATGGAGCCGCCATGTCGTTGGCGGCGTTTTGCTGACAAAACAAGTAAGCATTTGGCTGAACCTGGCTTTGCCAGCGCGGGCGACCGACGCACGAACCGACATGTCGAGCCAGCAATCTTTTGACACCGCCTCGACCGCAAAATAATCAGCCGCCGCATCCGGCGCGAGGACCGCTCCGTAGCGATCGGCCGTGTATGCTTCGGCGCGCAAGAGCGGGTACGAGAGATACGGCACTGCCTGCGTGACGGCCGTGAATAGTTCATATACCAGATCTCGATGACCAGCCGCGATATGCCCAACCTCTCGTGCAATCGCAAATCTCAGCGCTCCCCAATCTTGACTGTTCGGTCGCGACGCGTCGACCAGGTCGGCGTGCACCAAAATGGTCGCCTTGCCAAAATTCGAAGCGGTTTTTGCGACAAAACCGCCATCGTTGACGATAGCTACCGTTGGCGTCTGCGTGAGTCCGGCGAGCGCACTATAGTGCTCGACAATCATACGGACGTATTCGAATTGTTGCTCGCTTGCAATTGCGCCGCTTGCGGCGTAACGAGCCGCTGTTATCGTTCGCGTCACCAGAAGAAGCAGCGGCAGAAAACACGCTAGCAAGATAGCGGCGGAAAACTCTTCGTACTCATCTACACTGAGTATTTTTTCAAACACATCGCTGCCGAGCATCGTCGCCCCCACTGCAATTATCAGGAGAATCGTCAACGACGTTATCGCCGTCGAGGCAGCCACTATCCATCGATGCCACTTATGACGTAGGGGTAATTTGTCGTATTTGTCGAGCGGCACTAACAAGCGTGCCGGAGGGATTGTATTGCTAGGCTGCATAGATGCCATTATAGCGTATTTTGAGGTTCTGCGACATCGTGCTAGTGCTATGATACTCAAAAAACGCAAGGTCAAGCTGCAGCAAGGCGGCCGTACACGTTGTTTTTTGGTATGCTATAGAGTATGACAGCAACGATGTTTTTCTACGACCTCGAGACGAGCGGGCTGAACCCGCGTGATGACCGCGTCATGCAGTTTGCGGGGCAGCGTACGACCATGGAGCTCGAACCGATCGGCGAGCCGATCAATCTACTCGTTACACTGGCCGACGACACTCTGCCGAGTCCCGGTGCGCTGATGGTGACGGGCATCACGCCGCAAAAAACCGTCGAAGAAGGCTATAGCGAAGCCGATTTTTGTCGTATGTTTAGCGAAGAAATCGCGACGCCAGACACGACGATCGTCGGCTACAATAATATTCGGTTTGACGATGAATTTTTGCGGGCAGTGTTGTGGCGCAATTTTCGTGACCCGTACCGATGGAGCTACGCTGATGGACGTAGCCGATGGGATCTACTCGATGTCGTACGAATGACTCGCGCTCTCAGGCCTGATGGTATCGAATGGCCGGTGGTCGATGGCAAGGCGACCAATCGTCTCGAGCTGCTGACGCAGGCAAATGGCATCGACCACGCCGACGCACACGATGCTCTGAGCGATGTGACGGCGCTGATCGACGTCGCCCGCCTGATCCGCGGCCATCAGCCGCAGCTCTATGCGTATTTATACGACCTACGCGACAAAAAAGCCGTCCAAGCTCTCGTGGGACTCGATGAGCCAAAGCCAGTCGTCTACTCGAGCGGCCGTTACGAGCAGCGATTTGAGAAAACGACTGTTGTATTGCCGATTGCCAATGCTCCGCACAGCAATGTCTACGTATATGACCTGCGGCACGATCCTTCGCCGTGGCTCGAGATGAACGATGAGCAATTACACGCGCACATCAAGATTCCGTATGCAGAACGTGACGATACGTACCAGAGTTTGCCGATCAAAAAATTACAATACAATCGCTGCCCGGCAGTTGCCCCGCTCGGCGTGCTCGAGCACAACGACGCCTGGCAGCGCATTGGCCTCGACTATGAAACAGTTTCGCGCCATCAACAGCTGGTTGCTACACACGTCGAGCGCCTCGCCCAAATCGCGCGTTTGCTCGATGAAGCCAATACGCTGCCTGGCACGGCAAATGCCGACGCCGAAACACGACTCTACGACGGTTTTATCGACGGCCGCGATGCCGTGCGCCGCGATGCAGTCGCTCAGGCGACAGCCGAGCAGCTAGCGACGATGCAGCCAGCGTTTGATGACGAGCGGCTCGACGAATTGTTCGTGCGGTACAAGGCGCGCAACTTTGCTCGAACACTATCCGACAGCGAACGGCGCGAATACGAAACCTATCGAACAGCCCGTATCCAGCGCCAGTTGCCAGATTTTCTCCAGCAGCTCGAGAAACTATCACAGCGCCGCGATCTGACATCGCAACAACGCTACGTTCGGGACGAGCTGGAGTTGTGGGCGCAGGCGATCATGCCCGAAGCGGTCGACTAGTTGGCCGAGCCGGCGACCGTCGACGCGCGTTTGGCGGCCGCTGTATTGTAGCGGCGGCGTTTTGGACGATTGTGCCGAGTGAGCTGGCGTTCAAACCAGCTGCGTTGCTGTTCTTGCGGCCGCGTAATCGACGGCCTCGTGTAGAAATGGAGTATACAAGCAAAAAATGCGAGAATGTAGCCAATCAGCATCAGGTTGGCAGGAACGACATACTCGGTTCCTGGGACAATGCCGAGCAAAACCAGCATCAAAAACGTCTCGACTACGCTATAGACGACATGGGCAAATAAAAAAAGTCCGCCGCTGATCGCGGCCGCTACAACACCAAATAGTATGATTCGCTGAGCGAACTTCATGTTACATCACCTTTCCTTATACACAATATAGCATTTTGTGCAACTAAATGCAACGGTATTTTTCCAGCAAATAACTAGCTGGCTGTATGGCGCCGCCGCTAGATCACTGGATACTACCGCAGATATCATGCGGCGAGCAAAAATGCTATAATGTATCGATATGTCAGAGAGTATTCGAGTCAAAGGCGCGCGCGCACACAACCTCAAAAGCATCAATGTCGAAATCCCGCGCGACAAACTCGTGGTTATCACCGGCTTGTCGGGCAGCGGCAAGTCGAGCTTGGCGTTTGATACCATCTACGCCGAAGGCCAGCGCCGCTACGTCGAAAGCCTCAGTAGCTACGCGCGGCAGTTTCTCGGCATCATGGACAAGCCGGATGTCGATAGTATCGAAGGCCTCAGTCCAGCGATTAGCATCGACCAAAAATCGACCAGCCGCAACCCGCGTTCGACAGTCGCGACAGTTACAGAAATATACGATTATTTGCGTTTGCTATATGCCCGAATCGGCGTGCCGCACTGTCCGACATGCGGCCAGGCGGTGCAGCGGCGCACATCGCAGGCGATTGTTGATGAGATCATGAAGCTCGGCGACGGTAAACGGCTGCTAATCCTCGCGCCGCTCGTCCAGCAGAAAAAAGGCGAATTCGCCCACATCCCCGAACAATACAGCCGCCAGGGTTTTGCACGAGTTCGCGTCGACGGCGTCGTCTATGCGCTCGACGAGTTTCCCGAGCTGCAAAAACAGTATAAGCACACCATCGAACTCGTCGTTGATCGCATCGCTCTATCCTCCGATGTTCAGAGCCGCTTGACACAGTCGGTCGAGCAAGCCCTCGGCCTCGCTGACGGTTCGGTCCATGTCCTCGATGTCGATGACGACGATCTACGCGTATATAGCCAGCGCTACGCATGCCCCGATCATCCGCAGGTGGAGATTCCCGAGCTAGAGCCGCGTATTTTTAGCTTCAACTCGCCGCAAGGCGCATGCCCCGTCTGCACAGGCCTCGGCCATCGACTCGAAGTCGATCCTGGGCTAGTGCTCAACCAAAATCTCACTATCGCCGAGGGTGCGATTCGGCCTTATAATCGTGTCGGCGCCGACGCGTGGTACATCAAACGCCTCGCCGAAGTCGCCAAGGTATATGGGTTCAATCTGCAGACGCCCGTCAAAGAATTGAGCGCCGATGCCATAGACAAAATCCTCCACGGCACCGGTCGCCAGACCTACCGAGTTCAGCTGGCCGCTGGCCGTAGTTACGATTCGACCTACGAAGGTGTCATTCCAAACCTCGAGCGCCGCCACAAAGAAACCGATTCAGAATTTATGCGAAAAGACATCGAACGGTTCATGCGCGAGCGCATCTGCACAGAATGCCGCGGTGCTCGGCTCAAACCGTCGGTGCTGGCGGTGACGGTACACGGCATGAGCATTGTGGACGTCGCCGAGCTGAGTGTCGAAGCGGCGCTCGATGTGTTTGCCAACCAGCTCACGCTCACGGGCGACGAAGCCAAAATTGGCGCGCAGATTATCAAAGAAATCACCGAACGTCTCGGATTTATGAACAATGTCGGGCTGAGTTATCTCGAATTGGGTCGTGCGGCCAATACGCTCAGCGGCGGCGAGGCGCAGCGTATTCGACTGGCGACGCAGATCGGCTCCGGTCTACAGGGCGTGCTCTATGTGCTCGACGAGCCATCGATCGGATTGCATCAGCGCGACAATGATCGTTTGATTCGTACGCTCAAACATTTGCGCGACCTCGGCAACACCGTCCTCGTGGTAGAGCACGACGAAGATACGATACGTTCGAGTGATTATCTGATCGATGTCGGCCCAGGCGCCGGTGTCCATGGCGGTCAGGTCGTTGCGCACGGTACGCCGGATAGTGTTGCCGAGCAGCACGATAGCATCACGGGGCGATACCTCAGCGGGCTCGAGCAGATTGCCGTGCCGAGCACGCGTCGTTCGCCAAAAGCCGGCCAATCATTGGTCGTGCGCGGTGCGCACGAAAATAATCTACAGCACATCGACGTGACGTTTCCGCTCGGTGTCATGACGGTCGTCAGCGGCGTGTCTGGTTCTGGCAAGTCGACGCTCGTCAACGACATTATCGCCAAAGAACTTTCGGCGCGCCTACACCGCGCGCAAGACGTACCGGGTGCGCACGATTCGATCGAAGGCATCAACCATCTCGACAAAGCCATTATCATCGATCAGTCGGCCATCGGCCGCACGCCGCGCAGCAATCCCGCAACATACACCGGCGTGTTCACGCCGATCCGCGAATTGTTTGCCAATACGCCAGAAGCAAATATTCGCGGCTACAAAGCCGGCCGGTTTAGTTTCAATGTCAAAGGCGGACGATGCGAAAACTGCCAAGGCGACGGCGTCATCAAAATCGAAATGCACTTCCTACCCGATGTCTATGTGACGTGTGATGAATGCCACGGCAAACGTTATAATCGCGAAGCACTCGAAATCACATACAAACACAAAACCATTTCGGACGTTCTCGATATGACCGTCGAGCAAGCAGCGACGTTTTTTGAGAATATTCCTGCCGTCGCACGCAAGCTCAACACGCTCGTCGATGTCGGCCTCGGCTACATCACGCTCGGCCAGCCGGCGACGACCTTCAGCGGCGGAGAAGCGCAGCGTATCAAGCTCGCGAACGAACTATCGCGGCGCAGCACTGGCAAGACGCTCTATATCCTCGACGAGCCGACGACCGGTCTCCACTCGGCCGATGTCAAAAAACTGCTTCACATTCTCGATCGCCTCGTCAGTGGCGGCAACACCATGATCGTCATTGAGCACAATCTCGACGTCATCAAGTCAGCTGATTATGTCATCGACATGGGTCCAGAAGGCGGGCAGGGCGGCGGGCAAATCATTGCCGCAGGTACGCCAGAGGAAGTGGCGCGCGTTGACAGTAGCCACACTGGTGCGTATTTGTCTGCTATGTTCAAGTCGCGTTGATCAGTCGGGATCTTTGCAATAGTCGAGTGCGATGATCGGACTGCGTATCTCAAAGAAGCCTGGTCGGAACATGATGCCGCCTGGTCCAGCTGACCCCCATAGGTCTCGCGTGCAGGGATTGTGTCCGTTGTAAGTCTCGCCCTCGTTGGCGTCGAGCCAGTATGGACTACCCCATGGATCGCCATCGCGTATGTCTTGGGGTATTTTTTGTTTCGAGAGTTTCTCGAGTTTGTCGAGCATAGCATGATAATCTTTCCAGCACGAGTGCGTTTTTGGCAAATCGTACATCGGTACTCCTGCCTCGACCGAATCGGTTAGGCAGCTAGCGGCTGCAAAAAACTCATAGCCGAGTATCTGGCCGAGCGTTTTGCCGCCAGAATTGGCCGACGCGAGGCGGGTGATTTGGATAATATCGTTGATTTCGCTGCGCGCGTTGGCATATTTGGCGTCTTCGCTTGCTTTGCGGTAGGCAATCGTCGTCAGCCCGGCTAGGACGGCGATGACGATCACAACCACCAGCAGCTCGACGAGCGTAAAGCCTTTTTGATAGGTACGTTTCATATGACGTAGTGTAGCAGTATATCGCTTATGCTGCAACTAGGCGCGGTCACAAAACGTATTTGACTGCGACGATGCCGAGTACGAGCAGTAGTATGAACAAGACGCCGAGTGTGTCGATGTATTTTTCGATCTTGTCCTTGTAGCGTTTGCCAAAATGATGCATCAAAAAGCCCACCAAAAAGAACCGTCCGCCGCGTCCTACGAATGATGCGGCGGCAAATAGCGGCAAGTTGACCGCAAACACGCCAGCTGCGATCGAAAACAGCTTGTAGGGGATCGGTGTGAAGCCAGCGACGATTACGGCGAGCACGGTGTATTTGTCGTAGAGCTCGCCGACGCGTAGGAACTGTTCCTGGAGATGATAAACATTGATCAGCCAGTTGCCGACCGTTTCCTGGAGTGCCGTGCCGATGAAATAACCAAACATACCGCCGATCACACTAGCCGTCGTCGCGATAAATGCCAGCCGCCGCCACTTGTGCGGCCGCGCTGTCACCATGGCGATCAGCAGCGGATCGGGCGGGATCGGAAAAAACGAACTTTCGGCAAAACTAAGCCCAGCGAGCGCCTGCTCGGCCTGTTTTTTCTCCGACCAGCCAATGACCCAGTTGTAGAGCCGGCGAATTGCAGACCGCGGTTTCTGAAAAAGATTCAAAAACCACAGCAGAGGACGAGTATCATCGAGCTGGTCGTAGTCTGGTGCATTGGATGATTTTGGCATACCATTTGCCAGTATAGCACTAGTCTACGAGTTCAGACATAGCCAGCGGCCGATTATGCTGTCGGGGCAGTCCAGTACTGCGAAATGATCGCGTGTATGTCCTGCGAATTTTCGAGGGCTTGACTCCATGACATGCCGCCATTATCGCTCGACCACGACGCCATCGCTTGGATGAGCTGCTCTACCTGGGTGCTGCTGATGGTGCTGCCATCGCTAGCTTTGAATGTTTCGATGTGACGATCCGTGTTTTGGTACCACGAGGCAACTCGTATAGAGTCAGAGGAGTCGGCAGTAGAGACCTGTAGTGAGCTGCCGTTTCGTTGAAATACTAGCTTTTCAGGCGCGCGATCGATCGTGATGAGATCGTCGCCTGAACTATCACTGATAGTGTCGGTGCCGAACTCGCCACTAAACACACAGCCAGTCATCGCCAGTACCGCCAACCAGTGTGTCGTTACCGGCCTTGCTTTGGAGAGAGTCGTGGCCAGCTCCGCCATAGAGTGTGTCGTTGCCGGCACCGCCCTGGAGCTGATCATCGCCGCCCATCCCGCGGTATGTCACAGGTGCGTCGTCATAGGCCGTAAACCTATCGAGCTTGTCCGTGCCAGTCAAATTATGCAGCTTCTCCTCGAGTGTCGCAGGCGTCCAGACTGTCCCATTGGCAAACTCGATCCGCTCGATCATCCGTTTCGGGTCGGCACGCAGTCCGCTGCTGCGGTAGCCGAAGTGCCGCTTCACTGTCAACGAGTCATCAGTACCAGCCAGTCGCAGCACGAGGTTGTAGTCTGAGCCAGTATATACTCGCTTAATGATTACGTCCTCAGGCGCAATACCAGCACCAAACCGAATCGTGTCAGTACCGTCCGATTCGTAGATAGTATCTTTTCCATCGCCGATCGAGAACAGGTAGACATCATCACCATCCCCGCCATACAGCCAGTCATCGCCAGTACCGCCAACCAGTGTGTCGTTACCGGCCTTGCTTTGGAGAGAGTCGTGGCCAGCTCCGCCA
>PDWI01000695.1_pt1 | contig 54124 bp, 41 predicted proteins | sample 1430891 | NCBI WGS metagenome assembly PDWI01 (sample SAMN01162508, study PRJNA174530) | Oral metagenome, whole genome shotgun sequencing project. | biome: Marine environment; feature: Marine mammal; material: Swab sample of the gingival sulcus; isolation source: swab sample of gingival sulcus... | reverse complement strand
ATTCTTCATGATAACCTTCCTGAAGGGGAACATGTTTTCAGCTGGAACGGCAAGAACAGCGAAAACGTTTCGGTTGCTTCGGGAGTTTATTTTGTGAGACTGAAAACCTCCGGCGAAACATTAAATAGGAAAATTTTAATGTTAAAATAAAGGAGCATGTCAGGAAATTTTTTGTTTTTCCGCGGAGCTGTCGGGATATCGGGATAATTTTATCAGGAATTTAAAAGGATCATAAGAAATATTCTTCTTGACGGAATTTCTTTTTTCTTCTTTAACACGAGTAATCTTTTTTACATCGAATATACTGAGGTGCCGAGCTAATGAAAATAAAGGAAATTATATCTCTTCTCGAGGGAGAACTTCTTACATCCGAAAAGCATTTGGAACGAGAAATAAACTGTGCTTTCGGTTCAGATCTTATCAGCGACATTTTAATGTGTTCAAAAGAATCAGCTTTATTGCTTTCCGGATTAACCAATCCTCAGGTTATTCGTCTTTCAGATATGATTGATCTCTTGGGGATAGTCTTTGTCAGAGGGAAAAAACCGACACAGGAGATAATTGATATGGCGGAAGAGCGAGATTTGCCGTTGGTTGCCACAAGTTTATCGCTTTATAAATCAGCGGGGATTCTTTATAATTCGGGATTAAGGAGTTGTAAAATTAATGGCTGAGTATTGGAATGCTAAAGACGGATTTAAACTTCGAGCGGAAAATTACATAAAAACATTGCCGGAACCTGATTTGTTTATGAGTTATAATATAACTGCAAAAGATTTTGTGAATGCCGGCAAAGCTTCCTCGGAAGTAAAAAAAATGTTAAAAAAATTAGGAGTTGACTCCAAAATTCTGAGGAGAACGGCGATTGCTTCTTATGAGGGCGAAATAAATGTTGCCGCTCATTCTAAAGGCGGAGTCATGAAATGCAATATCTTTGAGGATTTGGTTCACGTGCAGTTTACGGACAAAGGTCCCGGAATGAAAGATATTTATCAGGCTATGGTTCCGGGATGGTCAACAGCTGATGATTTAACTCGCAGAATGGGTTTCGGAGCAGGTTTGGGACTGCCTAATATTGAAAATAATTCGGATGCTCTGAGAATAATTTCTGCCGAGGGAGAATCTACAACAATGGAATTTTTGATTTTTTTTAATTAACAGGAACTTTTTGCGATAACTGAAATAATATGCCGAAAAAAAAACAAGATGAATATTTTCATGCGATTAAAATTATTCCCGAGAATTGTTCGGGTTGCGCCAAATGTGTTCGAGATTGTCCTACTGAGGCTTTAAGGGTCATCAAAGGCATTATAACTCTTGACGATAAAAAATGCATTGATTGCGGAAAATGTCTTGAAGTTTGTAAATACGGCGCTTTAATGCCTGTTGTCGATAAACTCGAATCAATCTGTAAATTCTCTTATAAAGCTGCAATTGTTTCGTCTTGTTTTGCGGGTCAATTTTCCGAATATTCCGGTTACGGGAGAGTAATGAAGATTCTGAGAAGCTTCGGTTTCGATGAAATTGCCGATGAATCCGAGGTTACGGAGATTCAAAGCCTGATAATCAGAGATTATATTAAAAAACATCCGAATAAAAGACCCGTTATTTCCGGAAATTGTCCGGCTGCGGTTCGTCTTATTCAATTAAAATTCCCTTCTTTAACTGAGAATATTCTTCATCTGGAATCGGCTTTAAGCACCTTGACAGAATATTATCGCGATAAAATTTCCGAAGAACAAAATAAAGCGAAAGAGGAGATCGGAATTTTTTTGATTGTTCCCTGCATTGCTCATGTTACGGCTGTTCATCAACCGGAAGGATCAAACAGAAGATTTCAGGAAGGAGCTCTTTCAATTAAGGAAATCGGCAATAAAGTTTTATTTAAAATCGATACCGAACATTTTGATTGTGAACCTGCTGATGATTTTATGCCGGGACGCTCATGGGCGGTTACGGGAGCCGAAGCCTGTGACGTCGGGAAAAATGATCTGAAAACTCTTTCGGTTAACGGTATAGAAAATATTACGGAAATATTGCATAAAATAGAAGACAGACAAATCGAACAATTTGATTACGTTGTTTTGCATTCATGCAACAACGGATGCGTAGGAGGGGTTTTAAATATTGAAAATCCTTTTGTGGCGGCAAGAAGAATAGAAAATTATCCGATTGAAGAAAAAAGAAGTTCTTTGGACAAGGAATATTTTTGGGAATTGTACAGGAAAGGACGTTTTGACGTTTTGCCTCTTGAACCTCGCCCCATCATGGAACTTGATTCCGATATAAAAGAAGCCATAAAAAAAATGAAAGCCGTAAAAAAAATACGAAGTTTGTTGCCGGGATTGGATTGTTGCGCCTGCGGATCACCGAGTTGCTCTGCTTTGGCTGAAGATATTGTTTGCGGAAACGCCTCTCTTGAAGATTGTTTAATTCTCTTGAGAGAAAAAAATGCATAAAGGATGAATAATGATTGCTTTGGATAAATTTATAGATGAAATAGACGGAGAAGTTTTGACCAAAGGCGTTAACCCCTCTGCCGTAAAAATAGAAGACGGGTATGTTTGCGATTTATTGAGCGACGTAATGGGCAATGCTTTGGAAAATCAGGTTTGGATTACGATTATGAGACATCTCAACGTTATTGCGGTTGCGTCTTTAACCGGTATTCCGGCTGTTATTTTTCCGAAAGGAATTATTCCTGAAAGCGCCGTGTCCGAAAAAGCCGAAGAAGAAGGTATTTGTTTGGTCTCGTCCGATCTTTCTTCATTTGAAATTGCCGGGAAATTATTTAAAATTTTGGGAAAATAATTATTATGCGTCGTTTTAAAACTGATTTGCATCTTCACAGTGTTTTATCGCCCTGCGGAGATTTGTCTATGTCGCCCGAAAATATTATAAACGAAGCGGTTAAAAATAAGATAGAAATACTTGCCTTAACGGATCACAATACTTTAAGGAATATCCCGGCTTTCTTGAATAAAGCCAGAAAAGCAGGTATTTTTTTTATTCCCGGAGTTGAAATTCAAACCTCGGAAGATATTCACGCAGTAGCTTTATTTCCTGATTGGGATACGGCTTCTCGATTTCAAATTAAGCTGGATTCAGCTTTGCCTCCTCTCAAAAACGATCCCGATTATTTCGGAGATCAGGTTGTTGTGGATGAAGATGAAAATATTATCTGTTTTGAAGAAAAAGCTTTGCTTAATTCTATTGACTGGTCTTTTGATTATACTCTGGAAATCGTAAAACAGGAAGGCGGATTTTGTTTCCCGGCTCATGTTGATGCCGATATTTTCAGTTTGTACGGGCAATTGGGATTTATACCTCCCTATCTTGACATTCCGGCTTTAGAAGTTACGTATCTTTGCGATATTGATGATTTTAAAATGAAACATCCCGAGCTGAAATCAAAAACTCTGCTTAAAAATTCCGATGCTCACTACGTGCCCGATATCGGAAGAGGATATTCCTTTTTTTGGATGAACGAACCTGATTTTCGCGAATTGATTTTGGCTTTTAAACAGGCGGACGGAAGAAGAGTAGAACCTTTTTCGAGATTATGACTTTTTAATGATTTATTGCAATTTAAATAAAAGGTATTTATCTTATGCTTAATCTGTTAATCATTACTTTTATAGGCTTGGCGGCGGGTATTTTATCCGGACTTTTCGGCATAGGAGGGGGAGTAATCATTGTTCCCGCTTTGACTTTTTTTCTGTCAATGCAATTGAAATCGGCATGCGGAATTTCTTTGGCGGCTCTTTTGTTGCCGGTAGGCTATTTTGCAGCCCGAACTTATTTTAAAGCAAAACAACTGGAATTAATCGGTTCGGCAGTGATTGCTTCGGGACTTATTTCCGGTTCATATTTCGGAGCCGTGATTGCTATCGGTCTGGAAAGCAGGCTGATCGTAACTTTTTATGCGTTTTTCCTGATTTTCGTTGCTCTGCGCTATATCTTCTCCAAGACAAAGGAAGCTCCCGTACATGAAATTCTTCATAATAAATATGTTCGAATTGCCGGATTTTATGTTTTGGGATTTATTGCCGGAGTTTTATCCGGACTTTTCGGAATCGGCGGGGGAGTGATTATAGTGCCTTTTTTGGTTTCCGTTTTAGGATTGAATCCCAAAAAAGCAAGCGGCACTTCTCTCGGAGCATTGCTCCTGCCGGTCGGACTTCCCGGAGTTATACAATATTATTCGGCAGGTCTGATAAATTTCATTTACGCCGCCGTGATTGCCGGAGGTCTCCTTTCCGGCGGTTATCTGGGAGCGAAGATTGCCGTCAAAACAAAATCCGACACCATGAAACATCTTTACGGAGTTTTTCTTATTTTTGTTGCAATTAAAATGCTTTTATTTTAAGCATTAAATATTGTCGCTTAAAATTTCGGAGCTGATTTTTCTCGATTGCCTGATTATGTATTTCTTTCTGTTTGGTAAAATTATTGATAAGTTATTTGCGGCTAATGAAGTGTAACAGTTCTAATTTTGTAATCATTCCAAAATCATCTTGACAAGAAATGCGACTTTCTTCTGCTTGAGTAAAGTTTGCTTAAAATCATTGTTGAAAACAAGTTTTATTTGTACTTGAAATATCTTTTATCTGTTGAAAATAAGGTAATTAAAATGTATTTATTTTCGGTAAATAAAAATTTTTAATGAAGAGTATTGACAAGGTTTCATGATTTTAAAGTATAACAACCTTAAAAAAAATTGTTTTAAATAAAAAAGATGATTTTATAATAAATTAAACGGAGAAGAAATGAAAGCAATTAAGATTACCGAAAATATATACTGGGTCGGCGCGGTTGATTGGGACTTGCGCAATTTCCACGGCTATTTGACTCAAAGAGGCTCAACTTACAACTCTTACCTTATCATAGACGAAAAAATAACTTTGATCGACAATGTGAAATCATATATGTATGATGAGATGATTGAGAGAATCTCAAGCGTAACAGATCCGTCAAACATTGAAATCGTTATACAAAATCATGTTGAAATGGATCACTCCGGAACTTTGCCTAAGCTTATGGAATTGATCCCCGATGCTGAAATTTATACATCTCCCAACGGCGAAAAAGGACTGAAAGCTCATTATCGCAAAGATTGGAATTTTCATGCCGTAACTTCAAATGAGGTTTTAAAACTCGGAAAATATTCGATTAATTTCCAATTAACTCCCATGGTTCACTGGCCTGATAACATGATCAGCTATTGTCCCGAAGCCAAATTGCTTTTCTCAAACGATGCATTCGGACAACACATCGCTTCTTCAGAACGTTTTGACGATGAATACGATATCGGCGTAGTTATGACCGAGGCTAAAAAATATTATGCCAATATTGTCTTGCCTTTCGGGATGCAGGTTATGAAAGCTTTGGACGTGGCGGCAAATCTTGAAATAGACGTTATTGCTCCGAGTCATGGAGTTATCTGGAGAAAAAACATTCCCGAAATTATTCGCGCTTACGAAAACTGGGCAACTCATCAAACCGATGAAAAAGCGGTAATTATCTATGACACGATGTGGGGATCAACCGAGAAAATAGCTTCTGCCATTAAAGACGCATTTGACGAAAAAGGCATTAAAACCGTTGTCTTTAATGTTCGCTTTAACCATATTTCCGATATTATGACGGAATTGATCAATGCCAAATATATTTGTGTCGGATCGCCTACTTTGAACAACAATATGTTGCCTACGGTTGCCTCTTTCCTTACCTATCTGAAAGGACTTGCTCCCAAGAACAGAAAAGCTTTGGCATTCGGATCGTACGGATGGGGCGGACAAAGTGTAGGATTGGTGGAAGAAGATCTTAAAAAATGTAAATTTGATATTATGGATAAAGTAAGACTTCAGTACATCCCCGCCCATGAAGACCTGTTAAAAGTAAAAAAACAAATAACTGAAAATATTTAAGGAGAAACTATGATTTCCGAAAAACTGGAAAAAGCCATAAACAATCAAATCAATAAAGAAATGTTTTCGGCTTACTATTACTATTCAATGGCTGCTTATCTCGAAACAATCGGATTAAGCGGATTTGCTAATTTTTTCAAAATTCAAGTTGCCGAAGAAAGATACCATACAGATAAATTTTTCAAATATCTTAACGAAAGAGGCGGTACCGTCAGATTGGAAGCTATTGCCAAGCCTCCGGCAGATTTCGGCTCGGCTTTGCATGTTTTCGAATTGGCTTTGCAACATGAAGAATATGTTACCAAATCAATAAATGACGTTATGGCTTTGGCTGTTGAAGAAAAAGATTTTGCCACTGTAAGTTTCCTCAACTGGTTTGTTGACGAGCAGGTGGAAGAAGAAGCAACGATGAATGAAATGGTTAACCACTTAAAATTAATCAACGGAGAAGGAAAAGGCGTTCTTTTGCTGGACAGAGAATTGGCAAAAAGAACTTTTACTCCTCCTGAACTCTAAGGAGATAAAATATGACAAAATTAAGAGATCTCTACTATTGTGATCTCTGTCATAACGTAACGGAAGTTGCGAACGACGGAGCATCTGCTTTGGTATGTTGCGGAAAAGATATGAGTTTGCTTGAAGCAAAGTCGGAAGATTCTTCAGTTGAAAAACATGTTCCTTTTTTGATAGAAACAGAAAAAGGCGTATTAATTAAAGTCGGTGAAAATCAAGCTCATCCAATGCTTGACAAACATCACGTAAAATTTATTGAAGTTACGACCGATGACATGGTTTTAAGAAAAGAATTGAAAGCGGGAGACGAACCGCAAGCGGAATTCCCCGTGAAAAAATCGGAAATAAAAGAAATCAGAGAATGGTGTAATCTTCACGGATTATGGAGTTATAAATAATCTTAAATAATCCGGGAGAAATCATGACTGAACTTAAAGGATCTAAAACGGAAGCCAATCTGAAAGCAGCTTTTGCCGGTGAATCGGAAGCTCGAAATAAATATACCTATTTTGCTAAAGTTGCCAAAAAAGAAGGTTATGAACAGATTGCAGCCTTGTTTTTAGAAACTGCCGAAAATGAAAAAGAACATGCTAAATTGCATTTCAAACATTTGAACGGCATCGGCAACACGATGGAAAATCTTAAAGCCGCCGCCGAAGGCGAAAATTACGAGTGGACGGAAATGTATCCGACCATGGCAAAAGAAGCTTACGAAGAAGGTTTCAAAGAAATCGGTTTGATGTTTGAAGGAATTGCCAAAATCGAGAAAGAACACGAACAAAGATATAAGACTCTTTTAAAAAATATAGAAAGCGGAAATGTTTTTATGAGAGACGGAAAGGTTTTTTGGAAATGCAGACATTGCGGTCATATTCATGAAGGACTTAATGCGTTGAAAATTTGCCCGGTTTGTAAACATCCGCAATCTTATTTCGAAATAAATGCTCAAAATTATTAATGGAGGAAAAATGAAAAAGTATATTTGTGATGCCTGCGGCTATGTATATGATCCGGCTGAAAATGACAATGTTCCTTTTGAAGAATTACCTGAAGATTGGACCTGTCCTCTTTGCGGAGTAGGCAAAGACATGTTCAGTGAATACGAAGACTAAGTCGTAAAAATTAAGTCGCCTCTTAAAGAGGCGGCTTTTTTAGATTAAATAAGAGCAGGAGTTATAATGAATAATTTATCCGTTAACGAAGTGGTCGAATTTGCCTTGAATATAGAAAGAAACGGAAAAGAGTTCTATGAAAAGGCATTAACCAGAAAAGATTTATCGCCTCAAGCCAAAGAATTGTTGACCAAGCTCCGTAATGAAGAAATTAAACACGAAGCTTATTTCAAAACTTTGGGAGAACGTCAGGATTTAAACGAATATATGGATCCGGACGGATTCAGTCAAACTTCTTCTTATCTGAATTCAATAGTTAAAGCTCATATTTTCAATAAACCCGGAGCTGCCGTAAAATTGGCGACGGAAGCAAAAAGCATGGAAGAAATTCTTAAGTTTGCCATGCAATTTGAAAAAGACACTTTGCTTTATTTCCATTCTCTTAAAGAAAAAACTAATAACGAAACTGCTGCCAAAGCCGTTGATGCCATTATAAAAGAAGAAATTAAGCATTTGGAAATTTTAGGAAATTATTTGGATAATTTGTAAATCAAGGAGTTTGAATGAAAGACATATTTGAACCGGGAAGCGTTGCTCCTGATTTTGAACTTTATAATCAAGATAACGAAAAGGTTACGTTGACGGATTTCAGAGGCAAATGGCTTATACTTTACTTTTATCCTAAAGACAATACTCCCGGGTGCACGGTTGAGGCTTTGGATTTTACCGAATTGTCGGAAGAGTTTAAGAAAGCGAGAGCCGAAATTGTCGGCGTAAGTAAAGATTCCGTAAAAAGCCATAAAAATTTTTGCGAAAAAAAGAATTTAAACTTAATCTTGTTGAGCGATCCCGAAGCAAAGGTTTGCAGGGATTACAAAGCATGGGGAATTAAAAAAAATTACGGACGAGAGTACGAAGGTTTGATCCGTTCTACTCTGATAATTGATCCCGAAGGTAAAATTGCTTTTCATTTCAAAAATGTAAGAGCAAAAGGACATGCCGAAAGAGTTCTTAAGCAATTTAAAGAAATGATTTAATTTTGTAAATTTATTTATTACATTTATTCGGAGGTTGTATATGAAAAAAGATTTTATGCTTATCCTTATTAATTTAAGGAAGAAAGAAGCCGTTACCGTACAAAAAATTCTTACGGAATGGGGATGTTTTATTCAAACAAGATTGGGACTTCATAACGGAGTTCTCAGCGATTGCACAGAAACCGGAACCGTTTTTCTTGAACTGGTCGGCGATAAAGAAAAACATACCGAACTCTGTCGCAAGTTAAATCTCCTTACCGGAGTATCGGCAAAAGTTATTGAATTGGAAGTTTAATTTCAGACGAACAAACATAATTTAAACGCCTCGGTGAATCCGGGGCTTTTTTTATGCTGAAATTGCGGACACGGCAGTTTTTATCCGGTTTAATTTTTGGCTACGGCTATTGAAAGAGCGGTGGCGAGTTTTACCACGTTTTCATCCGTCATTTTTAATCTTTCGGCAATAGTATTTGCAATATTTTTCATAATTACATAGGCAATGAAAAGATTGCATTTTTCTATTTCGCTGAATTTTTTTCTCGTTAAACTGTACATTACGCAATTTGTTTTGGCAATGACGTTTGCAGTTCTTATTCCTGCTTCGGCAAGAGCGTTTTCTCCGAAAGAAGGAAGATGCTTGAGTTTATCGCTGAGAGTTGCCAGTTTTTTTTCTTCGTTTTGAATGTCTCCGATGTCCAAAGTAAGTTTTCTTGTAATTGTAACCGTTCCTTTGCACAGAATATATATTTTATCTCCGGAAGTGTTTTCTTTTATTACCGTCTCGCCTTTTTTTATTTCTTCTTCCGCCAGAAATTTTGCGACAATTTCAAGTTGAGCATCATTGAGACCTTTAAAAAGTCTTATTCTTTTTAATATATCGTTTTCAATCATGATTCCTGCTTATTTTCCATAATTATCATTTTATCATATTCGTTTATGACATGATTTTTTCCCGGATTTAAAATAACTCTGTTTGACTTGTCTTTTATTTTTGAATTTTCCAATGCGGCTTTTATAAAAGAATCTATGGCGCTTTGGTCATCTGAAAAAATATCGCTTATTTGCAGATCCTGTTTGTCTTTTATAAGTCCTATAACTTGCCGATTGCGGTTTTGATATTCGTCAATAAATAATTCGGAAAACGATTTTCCCGTAAATTGAGAGGGAATTTCCTGTATTTGTATCTTTGTCTCTTCCATGGTCAATATGGTATTAAAGAAAGACGAAAAATCATGAGTTAAGGCGTTATTTGCCAGTATATGCCCGGAAACGTCATCTGAAATTAAAATATTTTCTATATTTAATTGGCGAAGATGCTGCAGATTTGTATTGCGATTTAATTGTACCGTAACGTGAACTTTTTTTGATAAAAATCTGAGGGTTTGAGCTGCAATTACGGTTCTGTCGTCGGCTGCCTGTTCCGCCAAATTTTCATCGGAAAGCAAAATTATCTGAGAGGCATTTTTTATTCCGGCTTTAATCAATATTTCTTTTTGGGTATAATCTCCCCTGACGTATTTAAGATCAAGATTAGGGAATTTTGCGCTGAGATCGGTAAAGAATGCCTGATCAAAATTTCCGACCAGAATAATTGCTCCGAAGTGATTTTCGTCATTCAGCTTTTTGAGCATAACCAATGCTGTTTTGTTCCAGGAAAGAATAACTGTATGACCGTGATTTTTTATTGTTTTCAATCCGCTTGCTCCTTTCATTTTATCTTCAACCATCATTGAGGCTATCAGACCGGTAAAAGCCGAAAAAAGCGTAAATCCCGTCAGAATAAGAAATATTCCGACAATTCTTCCGGTATCGGTGGATGGAACGACATCGCCGTACCCGACTGTCGTAACCGTAACGATTGACCACCAAAAGGCATCCATAAAACTGTTTACGTTTGAAGATCCTGATTTTGTTTTTTCTATCGCCAGAATAAGAGTCGAACTTAATATTATAAGAAAGAAAATAAAAACCGTAACAATAAATAAGAGTTTAAACATCTCTTTTCTGCGAAAAAAACGTTTTATCTTGGCTATTGTTTTCATTTTCCGTCCTTTTACCGATTATTTTTTTATTCTATTGAGTTTTGTTGATTAAAAAATATTTATTCAGCTTAATCATTTTCTAAATCTGAAATGACCAAAATATTAATCGGTGCGTTTTATTGGCAAAAGATTTATCGTAAAATTTTGAACAGATTCTCTGAACTTATTTAATTATAAATAGTTATATTCATATCTTATTTGTTTTTTGTTCTTTTTGTTTTATATTTTCCGGAAATTAAAAAGATCGCAAATGAAATCAATTAAGCTGAAAAAGCAATATTTAAGTAAAAAATTAAATGCGCCTTTAACGCAAATATTTTTTTTGTTGTAATATTTTGTTATATTTTTCTTTCTTATATTCTAAAAATTTCCTGAAATATTTTTTTGTAAACTTTGCTTGATTTTTGCTTTTTATCTTTAAATATTAAGAAAATAGGATAATGGCAAGAAAATTAATTGACGGAGAAAGGGTTGTTTTTACTTTTCACGCAAAGAATAATAAGCTGTCAAAAATGGAGAAATAAATGATAAAAAGAATAAATATATTGTTGCTTGTCTTACTTTTTCTGGCAGGGTGCGGCAAAAAAGGAATAGATGAAAACATTACCGAAGTAACTTTTTGGCATTCTATGGGAGGACCTCTCGGGGAAGCTCTTAAAGAGTTGATTAAGGAGTTTAACGAAACCCATGAGGATATTCATATAAAAGAGATCGGTATGGGAAATTATACCGCTCTTTCTCAAAAATTGATGGCATCTGTTCAAGCGGATAATAATCCTGATATTGCTCAGGTTTTTGAATCTTGGACGGCGGGAATGATAAAAGAAGGAAAAATCGTTGCTATCAGTGACTTTATCGCTGCCGATCCGAGTTTTACGGACGAAGATTTGGATGATGTTTATGACGTTTATTTGGAAAGCAATACCGTAAACGGTAAATTCTGGTCTTTCCCGTTCAATAAAAGCGTAAGATGTCTTTATTACAACAAGGATCTTTTCTTTCAAAACGATTTGGACCCCAACAAACCGCCCAAAACTTGGGACGAATTTCGAAAAGTTTGTGAAGTTTTAACCAAAGATAAAGATAAGGACGGGGTTCCGGAGATTTACGGGACAACATTTTCCATTGCAGCCTGGCAATTTGAGAACTTGCTTCTGCAAGCAGGCGGAGAAATTATGTCTCCCGACTTCTTGACACCGAGATTTCAGGAAGAACCAGGAGTTGAAGCTTTGGAATTTTTGAACGGATTATTAAAAGATAAATTGGCTTATCTCTCTACAGGTTACGAGGGTCAAAGCGATTTTCTTGCAGGTAAAGTAGGTATGGTCGAAGGTTCCAGCGTCTCTATGGCGTATATGAAAAGAACCGGAATTAACTTTAATATGGGAATTGCCGCCATTCCTTATCAAAAGACCAAAAGAAATATTATCAGCGGAACGAATGTTTGTATATTCAAAAATAAGGATCCTGAGACGGAACAGGCCGCCTGGGAATTCGTGAAATGGTTTTCTCGACCGGAACAAACTGCTCGCTGGTCCGAAAAGACCTATTATATGCCGGTGCGAAAAAGCGCTTTCGAGCAACCGTGTTTAAAAAAGCGTCTTGATGAAAATCCCGAAATTGCGGATGTGTTCGATCAATTGAATTATGCGTCGTTTGAACCGCCGATAAGTCAATGGTATCAAGTCAGAAAATATCTTGAAGAACATGTGATAGAAAAAGTAATCAGAGGTATTTTAAAGCCTGAAGAAGCTCTTGAAAAGGCTGCCGAAGAAATGAAAAAATTAATTGAAAAAGATAAAGAGGATAAAAATGAATAATATAAATATTACTTTTCCCGATAACTCCGTAAAGGAGTTTCCCGTAAATATAACGCCTTTGGATATTGCCGAGGGAATAAGTCATAATCTTGCTTTGCGTTCAGTATGCGCAGAAGTTAACGGCAAACTTGTCGATATGGATTCCGCCATTACGGAAGATGCTGCAATCAAATTGTTTTCTTTCGATTCGCCCGAAGGAAAAGAAGTGTATTGGCACAGCTCCGCTCATCTTATGGCTCAGGCTGTACAAGAACTTTATCCCGACGTAAAAGTAACCATCGGTCCCGCCATCGAAAACGGCTTTTATTATGACTTTGACAGAGAAAAATCTTTCTCGGATGAAGAATTGGAAAAAATAGAAGAGAAAATGATTGAATTGTCAAAAGCCTCCTTGGTTTTCAAACGCGAAGAGATGCCAAGAGAAAAGGCAATGGAAATGTTCGATAAAATGGGGGAAACGTATAAAACCGAAATTTTGAACGAAATAGATAAAGATGAAGTTATTTCAGTTTACAGACAAGGTGATTTTGTTGATCTTTGCAGAGGTCCCCATATTTCGGATACCTCAAAAATAAAAGCCGTAAAATTGTTGAAAACTTCCGGAGCCTATTGGCGCGGAGACGAGTGCAATAAAATGCTCAAACGTATTTACGGTATTACTTTCCCGTCCAAAAAAGAATTAAAAAAATATCTTAAGAATTTGGAAGAAGCCAAGAAAAGAGATCACAGAAAAATAGGTAAAGAGTTGGATCTTTTTTCTATTTCCGAAAATATCGGTCCCGGTCTCGTGCTTTGGCATCCCAACGGCGCGCTTATGCGTTCGGTAATCGAAAGTTATTGGAAAGAAGAGCATTTTAAAGCCGGATATGATTTGGTAAACACGCCTCATATCGGTAAAGCCGAATTATGGAAAACAAGCGGTCATTTGGGATTTTACAACGAAAGCATGTACAGTTCCATTGAGGTGGAAGGACAGGATTATTATCTGAAACCGATGAATTGTCCTTTCCATATCGAGATTTATAATTCTCAAAAACGCAGTTATAGAGAACTTCCCGTACGTTATGCCGAAATGGGTACGGTTTACAGGTACGAACGCTCCGGCACGCTTCACGGCTTGATGCGAGTAAGAGGATTTACCCAAGACGACGCGCATATTATTTGTACGCCCGAGCAATTGGATAATGAAGTTGAAAAATTAATCGATTTTTCTTTTGCGATGTTGCGAGCATTCGGATTCCGCGATTTTCAGGTTTATCTTTCCACCAAACCCGAAAAATCCGTAGGCGAGGATGCCGATTGGGAAAAAGCAACCGCTTCTCTTAAAGCTGCTCTCGAAAAACACGAAATAGAATATGAAGTCGATGAAGGCGGAGGAGCTTTTTACGGACCGAAAATCGACATAAAAATAAAAGATGCTTTGGACAGATCATGGCAATGCAGCACGGTTCAATTTGATTTTAATCTTCCGGGACGCTTTAATATGCAATACACCGGAGCGGATAATCAAACCCATCGTCCTTTCATGTTACACCGGGCTTTACTCGGCTCCATGGAGCGTTTCTTCGGAACGTTAATAGAATATCACGGCGGAAATTTCCCGGTTTGGTTATGTCCGACTCAGGTTACGGTTATCCCGGTTTCGGATAATTTCAGCGAGTATGCCCGAAAACAATACGAAATATTAAGGAAAAACGGCATCAGAGCCAAAATTGATTTAAGAAACGAAAAAATGGGCTACAAAATCAGAGAAGCCGAAAAACAAAAAGTTCCGTATATGTTTATCGTCGGCGGAAGAGAAGCGGAAACCGATACCGTTTCGGTACGTCGTCATACAAAAGGCGATTTAGGTTCTTTGTCTTCGGAAGAAGCCGTTAAAACCGTTCTGGAAAGCATAAACGAAAGACAATAATTTTAATGAATCGGAGATCTTTTGAATACTTTTGAAATAATAAAATCCGAATTTGAAAAAGTTGCCGATGCCGTTTTAAAAGCCGGCAATGCGATTGACGAAAATTACGAAAAAGCCGTTGAACTTATTTATAATTGTAAAGGACACGTAATTGTTGCCGGAATAGGCAAAACCGGAATTATCGGCAGAAAAATGGCAGCTACCTTAACCAGTACCGGGACAACTGCCGTTTTTCTTCATGCGGCGGAAGGGATTCACGGAGATTTGGGAATAATTACGGAAAATGACGTAATTATAGCGATCTCTTATTCGGGAAATTCATCGGAATTGGTTTCCTTGATCCCGTTTTTCAAATTAAGAAAATGTCCGATTATCGCATTTACGGGGAATGCCGATTCCAAATTGGCAAAAAACTCCGATGTCTTTATAAATTGTCGGGTTGATACGGGTTTGGAACCGTTTGATTTGGTTCCGACTGTTTCCACTACTCTTACTTTGGCTGCCTGCGATGCGGTGGCAGTGGCTGTTTTGAAGAAGAAAAATTTTGAAATTCATGATTTTGCTCTTTTTCATCCGGGAGGAACCATCGGCAAAAAACTGCTTTTGAAAGTTGATGATTTAATGCACTCGGGAGAGAAAAATCCTGTAATAGATACGGATGCAAGTTTGCATGACGTTATTTTGAAAATGTCTTCTCCTAATTTGGGTTGTACCAACGTTATAGACAAAGAAGGAAAACTTGTCGGAATAATTACGGACGGCGATCTTCGCAGAATGCTTGTCAAAAATCCCGATTTAAATACCGTTTTGGCGGAATCCATTATGACGAAAAACCCGAAAACCGGATTTCCCGGGATGTTGGCGGTGGAAGCTTTGAATTTGATGGAAAAATATAAAATCACCATGTTGCCGATTGTCTGCGACGACAAAAAACCGGCGGGAATGCTGCACATGCACGATCTTATAAATGCCGGCGTTGTCGGATAAAGATTTATTTTCCTGAAAAAAGAAACCCTTTTCGATTTGCGAAAAGGGTTTTTTATATTTTAATTTATTGAATTAATAAGTTATATATTCCAGATAATGATCTGAATCGGGAAATTTGTAATTGAGTCTTTTTTTCGGGTCAAAGGATTTTCCGTTTTCGTCTCTCAATTCTATGTGCAGGTGGGAAGGTTTACCGCTTCTTATAAGGTTTCCGGTAACTCCCGTTAAGCCCACGACTGTATTATTGTCCACCATTTGACCTTTTTTCACAAATACCGAATCAAGATGCGCATAAAGAGATTCAAATCCTTCCGGATAAACAATGCGTACTATTTTTCCGTATTCCACATCAACGGTTGAATAATCTCCTTTGCTGTTTACGCAGTCAGCCGGAATCATATAATTCGGATCATCGCTGACATCGGTAACTATTCCTGTTTTACAAACAGGATAAACTTGCGTATGACGGGGAACAAACAGGTCAATGCCTTCGTGCCAACGTCTGAATTCTCCCGTTCTTCGTCTTGCTCCGTATTTATCTTGATTGTAAATATGAATATATTGTGAGATAAGCTCATCAATAGTTTCCTCTCCTCCGAAAGGAGAATAAGTTTTATGAGCTTCTTTCAAATATTCGTTTGTTCGGACGTAAATTGTGTCCTTAACCGTTAAACCGTTGCGAATTAACATAGTGTCGTTTTGCACATCGAAGATTTTGATCTTTTGCAATCGATTTTTCAGCTCTTTGTTTTGGCTGTACAAAACATAAATTAAAGATATAATGCTTACAATAATTAAAAATCTTAATATTTTCGGAAAAACATTTCTTCTTTTTTTCATAATTACCTCAGATTATTATTGATTTGTGCCTATGGGCATGACATTGGATATTTACGGCTGCCGGAAGCGATGCTATATGGCAGGGAAAAGTTTCTATCATGACTTTAAGAGCCGTTATTTTACCGCCCAGACCTTGAGCTCCGACATTTGATTTATTTATTAAGTTTAAAATTCTTTCTTCCATTTCCGCATAACCTTTGTGCGGATTTGTTTCGGAAAGATCTCTCAATAATGCTTTTTTGGCAAGAAAAGCGGCATAATCAAAGCTTCCGCCCAGTCCTGCTCCTACAATCATGGGCGGACAGGCGTTGCCTCCGGCTTTTATCGCGCAATCGGCAATCCATTCTTCTATTTTTTCTGCGGGAGTTGCCGGAGTAAACATTTTCAATTGACTCATGTTTTCCGCTCCGCCTCCTTTTGCCGCAACGGTAATTTTTAATTTATCTCCCGGAACAATTTCGGTGTAAATAATCGCCGGCGTGTTGGTTTGGGTATTTTCTCTGTCCAAAAGAGGATCTTTTACTATTGATTTTCTCAAATAATTCTTTTTGTAAGCTCTTTCTGCCGCTTTATTTACGGCAACCGATAAATTTTCTCCGGTTAAATGAACCTCTTGACCTATTTCCAAAAAAACAAAAGCTGTTCCCGTATCCTGACAGATAGGTTTTTCCGTTTTTTCCGCTTTTTCGCAATTATCCAGTAAAATAGAAATAATGTCTTTTGCCAAAGGAGATGTTTCTTCTCTAAAAGCTTTTTTTTGCAGTTTTATAAGTTCTTTGTCAGCAACGAAAGCAATTTCTTTAAATAATTTTTCTGTTTCTTCGGAAATCTTTTCCGTGTTGATGATTCTCATTTTTCTATCCTCAATTTTTACCGTAAAAAATAATTTATTGCTTTGTTTTTTTTAAATAAATCTTACGCCTTTGGTTGAAAAAGCATTCAGATTGAGTTCGGCAAATTCTTTATTTTTGTATTTATTGATTGCCGCTGCTCCGATCATTGCCGCATTGTCCATGCAAAATTTAAGAGACGGGCAATAAAATTTGTATTTGTGTTTTTTGCTTAATTTCAGCAGTTTTTTGCGTAAACCGGAATTAGCTGAAACTCCTCCGGCAACAATTAAAGTATCGGCTTTCTTGGCTGCAACTGCTGCCGATGCTTTTCTTGAAAGACTGTCTGTTATTGCTTCTTGAGCGGATGCAGCTATATCTGCGATATGTTTTTCTCGTTCTTCGGGGGAGAGTTTGTTTACAAAATTAAAAACGGATGTTTTAAGACCGCTGAAACTGAAATCAAAGTTATCTTTTCTGTTCATTGCGCGAGGGAATCGGTAATATTCGGGATTTCCTCTTTGAGCCAGTTTATCTATAACGGGACCGCCCGGATAGCCGAGTTTGAGAAGTTTTGCCGTCTTATCAAAAGCTTCGCCCGCCGCATCGTCTCTGGTTCTGCCTATAATTTCAAATTCTTTTTCGGATTTAAACCAAACCAATTCCGTATGACCGCCGGATACGACCAATGCAACGTAAGGCGGTTTTATGTCGCGATGTTCTATTTTAACGGCGGCAATGTGTCCGAGCATGTGATTTACGGCAATAAGAGGCTTGTTTAAAGAGTAAGCCAGAGATTTTGCAAATGATACTCCGACAAGCAATGCTCCGATTAATCCCGGATTTACCGAGACGGCAACGGCATCAATGTCATTAAAAGAAACTTTTGCCTCTTTCATGGCTGCTCTCGTAAGCGGCATAATATTTTTCATATGAAGTCTGGATGCCAACTCGGGAACTACTCCTCCGAAATCTGCATGTTGAGGCTGGGAGGACGTAACATTTGACAACACGCTGTAATCGCTGTCTATTACGGATACGGATGTATCATCGCAACTTGATTCGAATGCCAAGATTTTAAATTTATTCATTGGATTTTACCTTAACTGTTTGAGGTGTATATTTGATTATTTTTAAGCCGGGAGGAATTTCCACGTCTAATTTTTGTTTTTGTCCGGCTTTTAATTTTTTATCTTTAACGGAGATTTTTATTTTTGATTTTTTCATGTTATTCAGAATATCTTCCGATCCCTCCAGAAGAACGCTTGCTTTTTGAGGAATTATCGTAACATTTTGTTCATGAGGATAATGTATGGGAAGAAGACTGAACATTTTTTGAATAATTCTGGTTTCCTCTATTTCGATGTTTGCCGTTTCGGGTTGAACCTGTATTGCTCCTTTCGGAATTATGAGTCGAGTTTCCAAATGAGAGTTTTTTATTCTTTGTTCGGCAAGCGGATAAGTTTCTACGGTCTTTATTAATTTCAGTTTTTGTTCCGGTCCGGTAACGGTGCATTTAGACGGATTTATTTTCATCTTTTTTCTGGCAAAGTAAATTTCGTCTTTTTCTCCGGCATATTTTACTTTTACGGGAAGTCGGACTGATTTTATGCGATCTGTCTTTAAAAGAATTTTTTTGTTCGGATCTGTTTCCAGTTTAGTATAATGGACGTATTCCGGAAGTATGACGTTGTCGCCGGAAATTTTTAAAACATTGTTCCAGTATTTAAAATTTGATGCGTCAACAAGGCAGTAGCCTTTTTTTGTAAGTGAAAATATTGCCAGGTCAATTCCTCTGGCAGTGAGTTTAAATCTTATATTTTTGTTTCTTTCCGAATCCATCAAAATTAAATTATCCGGTATATTTACTGTTTGTATGGGTAAATAAATATCTATGGTTTTTTCCGAAAGAAGCATTCCCGAGAACCAGAGAACAACCGCTAATGTCAATGCGAGAATTTTTAAGCCGATATCTTTTATCATTATTATCCTTTATTTTTATCGTTTTAAGATTATTTATTATAAAATATGACAGCAAAATTTTTATTTTAAAGATTATTTGTCAAACAATCAATTCTGTATTTTAAGCCGTAAAATCAAGGGAAAAGCAAATATTCCTGTTTTTATTATCATAATATCATTTTTTTTCTTGTCCAAAAAAAAGCCGGTTAAAATTATGTCATCTTTAAAAAAGTAAACTTATATCTGTTGCTCAATTGTTTTTACAAAATATAACGACATGCAGCTTGATAAAAAAAAATTAAAAAATACAGGAAAATTCAGGAGGAAACATCTAATGCTTGATCTTTTGAGAACAAAATCCAAACATATCATTTGGGCTACTGCAATAATATTTATTGCCGGTATGGCTTTTATGGCGGCACCGAATTTAGGCTCGAGAAAATCGGCTTATGTCGGAGAAATATTCGGAGATAAAATATCTTACAACGAGTTTTATGAATTGTCAAAAACAGAATACGGAAATTTCCAACAACAAAATCCTGACAGGGAAATTGACGAAAGAGCTCTTGCCGAAATCAGAGAAAGGGCTTGGAATAATTTGGTGCAAAGAAAAATTTTTGATCGCGCAATTAAGAAAATGCATATAAAAGTTACTGATGCGGAAGTAATCGAAAAAATTAAAAATGATCCGCCTGCTTATATTAAAGAAGCCGAAATATTTAAGACCGACGGAAAATTCGACAAAGAAAAATATCTGAATGCGGTTGTTACAAACGAACCTGTTAATATGGATTGGCTCGAAGAACAAATCAGAGCAAGTTTGCCTTATCAAAAATTAATTGATGAGATTAATGCTCAGGTTGAAGTTACGGATGATGAAGTGAAAGAAGAATTTATTCTTCAAAATGATCTTGCTGACGTGAAAACAATTTATTTTGATTCAAAAAAAGCGGATAAAGATACAGTTACGCCGACAGATGCCGAAATGAAGGAATATTACGAAAAAAATAAAGATGAAAAATATGAAAAAGGTCCTTCCAGAAAATACAAATACGTAAGAATTGCTTTGGAACCGAGCGCTTCCGATAAGAAAGAAGCCGAAGAAAGAGCAAACGAAGCTTATAACAGAGCCGTTAAAGGCGAAGATTTCGGCGAGCTTGCGAAAGAACTTTCCGAAGGTCCGTCCGCTCCTAAAGGCGGAGACTTGGGTTACTTTGCCAAAAATAAAATGGTTAAGCCTTTTTCAGATGCCGCATTTGCCATGAAAAAAGGGGAAATCAGTAAACCGGTGGAAACACGTTTCGGATTTCACGTAATTAAAGTTTTTGATAAAAAGAAAAACAAAAACGGCGAAGAAGAAGTGAAAGCAAGCCATATTCTTATCGAAGTAAAACCTTCCGAAGAAACCAAAGAAAAACTTCAAGTAAAAGCCGAAGAATTCTTTGCTTCCGCTGAGGAAGACGGTATTGATAAAGCTGCCGAAAATATGAAATACGACGTAAAAGAAACAAGCAAATTCCTCGAAAATTCTCAATATATTTCAGGAATGGGAAAACAGCCTGCTCTCGTTTCATTTGCTTTCGAAAATAAAGTCGGAGCTATGCCGGAACCGGTTAAGACAGAAAAAGGAGATTTCTTTATTTCCGAAATTTCTTTTGCCAAAGGTACCCATATCGAAGAATTTGAAGAAGTTAAAAATCGCGTAAAATCTGCTGTCTCAAAAGAGAAAAAACTTGCTTGGTCGGAAAAAGAAGCTCAAAAATTCGTTAAAGACAATACGCCTGATAAATATTTTAAAGTTGCCGAAAAAACGAAACTTACCGTTAACGAAAATAAAGGTTTTAAAGGAAACGGCTCTCTTAAAGGCATAGGAAAAAACGAAGACAACAATAAGATAATATTCGAAACTGCCGTCAAAAGCTGGACTAAACCTTTGAAAGGAAATAACGGTTATTATATCGCAAATCTTATTTCCAGAACTAAACCGGATATGAAGAAGTTTGATGAAGAAAAAGAAAGTATTCGCAAAACTTTAACGAGCAGAAAAGAAAATAAACATTATCGAGAATGGTATGATGAACAAAAAGCCGAAGCTCATATTATTGATAATCGCGCCAAGTTCTTTTAATCTCCGGATTATTTGAGTATTTAAAGGGGCTGTTCGAAAAGAGCAGCCTCTTTTTTTATTCTGAATCGAGAGCGTTTATGGCGGTATATATTTATAATTTTTGTTTTTCTGTATAATTGCGTCCTTCTTGACAAAATAAATTTCGAAAATGCCTTAAAAAATGCCGGTAAGAAAGAAAAATAAATAATAAATTGAAATACACAAATGCAAATTAAAAATAATACGTATAAATTTTAACTTTTTAATTAATAATTACGGTAAACTTCTCAGCTTTTTTATCTGATAATGCTGAATAAACAAGATTACGGATAAATAATTTGCCGACTTTTTAAAATATCTTTTTTTACATGGCTTATTCTCATTTTTCAGTAAATTAATTCTTAAAATAAATACATTTTAACTTATTGTTTTATAATATGAAAGATAAAATATTAGTTGAAGCTTATTTTTAGATTGACAATAAGTTAGACTCTCCAAATTTGTTGAATTTACATTAATAAGGAGTTTGTTTATGAGGACATTAAGCGAATTAAAGCCGGGCGAGAAAAGTATTATTGCGGACGTTTCTTCTGATTCCAAAATAAAAAGAAAATTGGTTGAAATGGGCATAACCAAGGGAGAGGAAGTTGAAATGATCCGAGTTGCCCCGCTGGGAGATCCGATAGCGGTAGAAATAAGAGGTTATAAATTAACGATAAGAAAAAACGATGCAAAACATATTAAAATTAAATAATTTATCGGAGTTATGATGAGTAAACTTAAAATTGCATTGGCGGGAAACCCCAACAGCGGCAAAACTACAATATTTAACCGGATTACCGGAGCAAACCAAAAAACCGGAAATTATCCCGGGGTAACCGTAGAACAAAAAGAAGGTCATTACAAATTTGAAGGAGATCTTTATGATGTTATCGATCTGCCCGGTATTTACAGTTTGTCTCCCAATTCACCGGAAGAAATCATTGCCCGGGATGTAATCATAGAATCTAAGCCGGACTTGACAGTTAATATTATTGATGCCTCAAACCTGGAGCGAAATCTATATCTGTCTTCTCAATTAAAAGAAATGAATGTTCCGCTTTTGCTGGTATTCAATATGTGGGATATTGTCGAAAAAGAAGGAATTAAAATTGATATAAAGAAAATATCGGAATATTTCGGAGCCGACATCGTTACCGTTTCCGGAATAAGCAGAGACGGTTCTGAAATCATAAAAGCGGCAATTAAAAAAAATCTTAACATCAAACATGAAAATCATCTTAAATACAGCGAAAAAGCTGAATCTGTCATTAAAGAAACCGAAAGCATTATTGCCGATAAAATTAACGGCAAAACCGGAGTTTCTCCTCGTTGGTTTTCCGTAAAAGTTTTGGAAAAAGACCCTTATGTATCCCGGTATTTGAATAAAAATGAGCTTATTCAAAAACAATTATCCGATAAAATTGAAGAATTTGAAAAATCCGTCGGAGAAAAATCCGATATTTATTTTGCCGATCAGCGTTACGAAGTTATTTCTGAAATATGCGGTAAATTCATTAAAAGAGACAAAAATAAGAAAAAATCCGTTTCCGACAAAATAGATGCGGTCGTTACAAATACATTTTTGGGGATTCCGATTTTTCTTATTTTAATGTATTTTGTTTTTAAATTAACTTTTGTCGTCGGCGATCCGTTTATGGGAATGATCGAAACATTCTTCGGATACTTGGGCGATGTTATTTCCGGATTATGGCCGGAAGGAAGCGAAAGTTTACTGCGTTCCTTAATCGTGGACGGGGTAATCGGCGGAGTCGGCGGAGTAGTTGTTTTCTTGCCCAATATCATTCTTTTGTTCCTTGCCATTGCCATTCTGGAAGGAACCGGGTACATGTCCAGAGCGGCATTTATTATGGACAGATTAATGAGAGCGTTGGGACTTCACGGCAACAGTTTTATTCCGATGCTCATAGGTTTCGGATGTACGGTTCCGGCAATCATGGCAACCAGAACATTGGCTAACAAAAAAGATAGATTTACAACCATAATGGTAAGTCCGTTAATGAGTTGCGGAGCCAGATTGCCTATTTACGCTTTAATTATTCCGGCATTTTTCTCGGATCAGTGGCAGGCAAGAATTTTATGGATTGTTTATTTTACCGGAATATTATTGGCAATCATTGCAGCCAAGGTATTGCGTTCAACCGTTTTTAAAGGAGAAGTCGAATCTTTTGTTATGGAACTTCCTCCTTATAAATTCCCGACTGTAAGATCAATTTTAATGCAAATGTGGACACGAGCCGGCATTTACCTTAAAAAAGCCGGAACCATTATCCTGGCAATCTCCATTATTATGTGGGTTTTGGCAGTTTTCCCGCGAAACGAAGCAATAGGCGAAAAATACGAAGCGAAAATTGCGCAAGTCAACTCAATGCAAATTTCCGATGAAGCAAAATCAGAAAAAATTCAAAATTTGGAATTTCAAATGTCGGCTGAAGAAATGGCATACACCGTTACCGGACGTTTCGGAAAAGTTATTGAACCGATAATCAAACCTTTGGGATTTGACTGGAGAATCGGCGCCGCCATGGTCGGAGCATTTGCCGCCAAAGAAGTATTTGTTGCCCAACTCGGCGTTGTTTATTCCGTCGGGGAAGCGGATGAAGAATCAGATACGCTCAGAGACAAATTAAAAGATAATTATAATGCTTTACAGGCATTTGCCATTATGATTTTTGCTTTGATAAGCGCTCCCTGCATGGCGACTATTGCCATAACCAAAAGAGAAACCAACTCTTGGAAATGGGCAGCCGCTCAATTAATAGGTTTAACTGTTTTGGCTTACCTGATTACCTTGCTGGTTTATCAGGGCGGTTTATTGTTAGGATTCGGAGCAATGTAAATGGAATTGGCAATAATAGGCGTAATCGTTGCGGGAGCTGTGTTTTTTTTGATAAAGTCCTTGAAAAAAACATCAGGATCGGGAAGTTGCAACTGCTCTTCCTGCGATATCGAAAAATCAGGTTCCGGAAAATGTCATAAATAAAAAAAATATATTGCAACTCGGTAAAACGGGTTGCGATATTTTTAAAACTGAGAGTTATGTTTATCTAACAAAAAATTTTAGAAGAAAAAAATAAATACAAAAGGAGAATATCATGGCAAAGAAAACCGTTAAGGTCTTAATATTGCTCTTGTTCGCTGTTACGGTATTTGCTGACTATCAAATGCCGTCAATTCACACATCCATTATGCTTGATTCCAAATTTTACAGCGGAAATCAAGCCAATAAAGGAAACTACGATAATGATAACAGATTTCAGGTTCGTAAAGCGGCTGTTGAAATTGAAGGCGAGATAAACGAATATCTTGAATATACTTTTGAATTCGGTTTATCTACTTGCATAGGCAAAGGAGCAGAATTAAAAGTTATGGATGCCGGCATAGCTTACAATCTCAATGAAAACATTTCGTTCGGATTGCAACAGGGTCATGTTTTAAGAGGCTTTGCTTCCATTACCGATTGTCGCGAGAGATTGACTATTGAAAAGCCGATTTTTCAAAAAACATTCGGAACTTGTCATCCCACCGGATTTGTTGCTGACGCTTTCTTTGAATTATCCGAGTATTCCGATATTGAAATTGAATTGGCTTTATTGAACGGAACCAACGGAACTCTTACGAAAGAACATGATTACAACATAGGGGCAATTTACAATACTCCTCTTCCCGGTCTCGGTTTTTCCGGAAGTTATACCATGACCAACAGTTTAAATTATTACGATGAAAACTACCAACAATACGATGACAGAGGTTACAGAGCCAATTTCGGTATCAGATATGAACCTGCCGATTTCCATTTTTCAACCGAATATTACTTGGGCGAAGGTTTCCAAAAAAGTGATCAGGAAATGGAAGCTTATTACGTACAAAGCGGATACGCAATCCAAATCAATCATGCAAGACTTCAATATATCGAGCCTTACGTGATGTATGAATTTTGGAATAAAGATAAGGGCAGCGATGTCGATTCCGAGTACGGTTACGTAAATTGCGGACTTGTTGCTTCATTGTCGGAAGCAGTAAAATTAAAATTCAATTACCAAGAAGAAATAAAGCATCCGGGTAACGGCGCGGTTGCTCATACACCTTCAAGTTTTATTATGAGATTACAATTCGGATTATAAAAAGGAGAAAAAAATGAAAAAAATCTTATTTATCTGCTTAGCCTTTCTTGCATTGGCAAACATCTTAAATGCGGGAGAAATTGTTTTGAACCCTTCTGACGATATGTACACCGATTTGGAACACCCTGCCGCAAATCCCGATCAAAGTCAACTTTGGGTTGCCGATTTTAATCCTTCAAATCATCATGAAAGAATAATGATAAAATTTGATCTTTCGGAACTTCAAGACAAAACTGTTACTTCCGCCGTATTGTCTTTATCCAGATTTTTCAGTTGCCCGAGCAGCGGAACAACTTCCACAAATTTTTACGCAATTACTCAAGATTGGAACGAAAATACTTGGAATCCGCATGAACACGTCGCTTTTGACCAAAATATCTCAATGCCTTATGTTTTCAGCGGACCGGGCGGAGGAAATCACGTTGAATTTGACGTTGATATTACCGATTTTCTCAATGCCATGATTGATGCCGGCATGATGAACGGATTTATCATAAAGTCAAATCCGAATCAAAAGTTCAGTAAGTTTTATTCCAAAGATTGCGCAAATCCCGCTTATCGTCCTAAACTTACCGTTACTTACAGCGATGTTGCCAATGACGACGTTGTTGAAAATATCGGAATTTCTTTGAAACAAAACTATCCGAATCCTTTTTCTTTGCAAGCAATCGAAAGAAACGGCGCAACCAACATCGAATTTTCTTCGGATAAAGACGAAGAAATTAATTTATCCGTATTTGACGTTAAAGGTCGTCTCGTTAAAGAATTGGTAAACGGAAAGACTGCAAAAGGACCGCATACAGTCAGCTGGGACGGTAAAGATTACAATAATAAAAACGTTGCAAGCGGAATTTATTTCTATCGTCTTAAAACGTCGTCACGCATGACCTCTAAAAAAATCATAGTTGTTAAGTAATTATGAATAAGATCATTACTTTAATCTTGCTTTTTGTTGTTTGGGGTCTTTTTGCCAAGGATTATGATCTCAAAGAATATAAAAAAGAAGCTGAAAAATTTCTGGGAACGAAATCCGTTGAGGTAAAAGTTTCCGGTGAATATCGTTATGCGGAAGTAAAGACGGAAAACCAAACACGTTATTTTCTGATGACGGGTGATTTTGCTAAGCTTAAAGGCTATAAAGGCATTACCAATTCAGCCTTAATTCTTGATGAAAAACTGAACGTAAAAAAAGCAAAAATTCTGGAAAGCGAAGATACAAGAAGTTTTGTCCGAAAAATTAATCGTAAAGGCTTTATGGAACAATTCGGCAAAGGCAAAAAAATAGAACTTGTTACAGGAGCAACCATTACGAGTAAGAATATCGTCAAATCCATCTTGTTGACCAAACGTAAATTCGGTAAATTAATCGGATTAAGCGAATAATCCGAATTTATTAAAATTAAAACTTATACTTGAAACCTTGAATATTATTTTTTATTCAGGGTTTCTTTTTTAGCTCAAAATTCAAATAAAATTAAAAGGAGAAACGGAATGAATCTCATAAAAGCAATAAAATTATTTATAACGGCAGGGATTTTGCTTCTGTCATTCAATTTATGCGGAGAGATTATTTTCAGTGAAAATTTTGAAAATTCTTCCGACTGGCCGGAGGGCTGGTCAACTCTTGATGCAAATGATACCGGAGACGAATTTTGGATAATGACCGACGGTTACGGGCATAACGGAAGTTCCAATTATCTGTATCTGGCAAACAATTGTTACGGAGATAAGGAAAACTGGGTTTTTATGCCTTTGCAAAGCGTTCAAACCGGAGACACTCTTTCCTTTTACGGTCATTACGATTCATCGGGATGGGGACCGGAAATTTTACAGATAAAAGTTTCTTCCGGAGGAAATTCTCCGACTGATTTTACTTATCAAATTGCCGAAACCGAAATCAACTCTGACGAATGGGTAAAATATAAATATGATCTTTCCGAATTTGACGGTCAGGACATTTATTTGGCTTTGGTTTGCGTAACTCCCGGAGATAACGGGTATTATCTTTATCTCGACGATTTTGAAATAACAAGAAGCGATGATGAGGAAATAAATAATTTTGCGATAACTGAAAATTTCGTTACCGGTCAGGCTTTTGCCGGACTTTCCTTTGCGCATCAAATCACGCTCAAAAATACCGGGAATACCGATGATGTTTACAATTTTTCATTACAGTCATCCTCAGAACTTGATTATGATGTTACGGACGAAGAAGGCAATACTGTAACGGAGATAAGTTTAAGTCCTCAAGAAAGTAAACTGATCTCAGTTTCTTCTTTTATTGAAGAGAACAGTTCTTTGGTCGGAGAAACGGAAAATCTTACCATTGCTTTTACTTCCCTAAACGATGAAGAACTTATTAATTATTTTGAAGCTGAAACGGTAATAAATGCTTCCGTAAATCAATTCCCTTATGTTGAGAATTTTGATTCTTTGACTCCTCCTGATTTTGCCGACGGATGGACGGTTATAAATGCCAACAACGATGCTTATCCGTGGATTACCGCAGAGGGAGATAAAGCAAACTCCTCGCCTAATTACGCCAAGGTTCGCTATAATGCAACTCAAGCCGCCGATGATTGGCTTATTACGCCTGCCGTTTTATTGGAAGCCGGTCAATCTTATCAAATAAATTTCTCTTATCGCGAAAACTTCGGCAACTTCACGGAAAAATTCTCTTTTTTTGTCGGAGACAATGCTCTTGTCGATGCTATGACGACTCAATTATTTATTGATGAAGATGTTACGGAAACTGAATATCAAGATGCGGCAATCATGTTTACCCCGTCTGCAGCCGGAGCTTATTTTTTCGGATGGCATTGTTATTCCGATGCTGATCAAGCCGCCTTTTTATTGGATGATTTCCAAATTTCTTCTTTTGAAGAAGAGATTGATCTTGCCGTTACCGGGATTTCCTCAAATAAAACAAGTATTGAATTCGGGGAAGAAATTGTTTTTTCGGCAACTTTACGCAACAACGGTAATTCTGTTCAGCAGAATATAGGAGTAAATTGTTTTGTGGAGAACGAAGTTTTTGAGACAATTACAACGGATGAACTGGGAATCAATGCCGAAACGGAAATAAGTTTTACTTATACCGGAGCAATTCCTGAGGGCATGAAAACATTTAGATTCGAGCTTGTTTCCGAAGACGACGACAATACAAACAATTTTGCGGAAATTGATTTTGAAACAGTTGATCCGAATATTCCGCCGACCGAATCTCCGATTTTCAGCCATGAATCGGGATTTTATTCTCCTTTTGAGTTGGAGCTTTCCTGTACTGACGAGGAAGCTCAAATTTATTATACGGAAGACGGTTCCGAACCGACAACGGAATCTCAAGTTTATTCTTCTCCTATTGCCGTTGACGAATCAAAAACGGTAAAAGCGTTTTGCAAAAAAACAGGAGTTTATCCGAGCGAAATCGTAACAAAAGAATATATAACGGAAGAAACAACTCTTTTGCCTTATAATTGTTTTTTCCCGGAAGGCATGAATTTGTCTGAAAGCTGGAAATCAATGTCCGGGATTTTATCGGAAAATTCTGATTTAACTCCTGATTGGACGGCTTGGATTTTGGATGAATATTTAAATGAAGAGAACAGCGAAAATTTTGCGGCAGAAACAGTTCTTATAGGGGATAATACAAAGTTTTGGCTTATTTCTCCGCCTTTTGTTGCCGAACCTGACGAAAGTTTTACTTTGCGATTTAAATTTGCTTTGACGGATTTTGATAATTCCGATCAGGCAAGCTTTGCCGAAGGACAAAAATTCAAAGTACTGATTTCATCCGACGATGATTGGAGCAGTTCCGAAGTTGTTTTTACTCTGGACGAAAACTCTGATTTTACAAACGGAGATGAAATCGAAATTCCTTTAACTGTCGGGGAACAAAATTTTAAAATTGCTTTTTATGCCGAGTCAACGAATGCAAATATTCCCGGAAGCAAAGAAATTTTCGTAGATGATTTTAAAGCAGAGTTTTCCGATAAGAGTTTTGCGGCTCCCGTTAATCCGAGATTGGTTTGCGAGAGCGACGATGTTTCTTTAAGTTGGGATAAACCGGGAGAAAATAAGGAAACCGATCTTATTCCGACTGACGACATGTATTCAAATCCGGGAGACGCAAATATCAGCGAAGCTCAACTTATGGTGGCGAATCAGAGCAGTTGCGGATACTTCGGCAGAACAATGGTAAAATTCGATTTATCGGGAATTGACTCGGAAAAATTTATTTCGGCAGAATTTAACATTAAAGAATTTTATGCTGCCGGCTGTATTCCGTTTACTCCCGTTTCAGTTTATGCAATTAACGAAGAATGGAACGAAAATGACTGGGACTCAAACGTACATATAGGACATTCCGACCAAGTTTGGGCAACAATTATGCTTGATTCTGCCGGTTGGAAAACAATAGATTTGACCGAATTGGCAACTGCATGGCTGAATAACGAAATACCGAATTACGGTTTTGTAATGGTTGCCGAAGATGCTTGCGCCGCCTCAAAATTCTTTTCCAAAGACAGCGCAAATTCCGACGAATATCCTTATCTGAAAATTAAGGAAGAGCAGACTTCAAGCCGAGAACTTGCCTCAATTACGGGCTACAATGTTTATCGCAACAACGAGTTGTTAAACTTTGTCGCCGGAGAAAACGTAACGGAATTTGTCGATAATGATTTGGAGCCGGGAACTTACAATTATTCCGTTTGCGCTGTTTATGACGAGTACCTTTCTGTTCGAGCTGATTTTCCGGAAATTACGGTTGAAAGCCTGCCGAATATTTCGGTAAGCGCAGATTCCGTTTATATTGAGATACAGCCTGATTCTGCTGCTTCGTTCTCTTTCGATATATCAAATACAGGCGGTCAGGAATTGACTTGGAGCATTATTTCGCAAAATGCCGATAACAGAGCTTTGGGTGACGTTATCGCAAGTTGGGAAGTCCCGGATGAGATTTCCAATCCCTGGGGTTTGGGTTTTGACAATGAGAACAATACAATTTGGTTAACGGACATTATGCAAATGGACGGCGGCGCTCAACAATTGACAGAGGTCAGTAAAACGGGAGAATTTATCCGGGAGTTGGAATGCCCTTGGATTGAATTGTGGTTAGCTGATTTATGCGTTACGGGAGATTACATTCTGGCAATGTCAGTTTCCGGCGGCGGTAATGAAAAACTCTGCAAAGTCGATAAAAATACCGGAGAATTGGTTGCGGAAATTACCGGAGAATGGAGTTGTCAGGTTACGCACGGTGTTGCTTACGACCCGGCGGCGGATGAATATTACATAGGCGGTTGGTGGCATGAAGTTATTTATCATACCGACGGAGAAGGAAATACAATTAACACCATTCCCGTTGATAATACGCCTAATGTTGCCGGTCTTGCTTGGCATCCGGGAGGAAATAACGGCGCAGGTTCTTTATGGATTACCGGAACGCAACCTTATATGATTTATGAAATGAATCCGGAAACGGGAGAAATATTGCATTCAGCCGCAACTCCGAATGATGTTGCATTATACGGATTGGAAATAGGGGACGACGGTTCTTTATGGGCAGCTGATTGCACCGGTTCGGAAGTTTATAATATCGAAAGCGGAGTCGGTCTTAATAATGTGGAGTGGCTGACGTTTTCTCCCGAAAGCGGAAGTATCCCCGGCGGAAATTCCGTAACGATTGATTTGCAATTTTCCTCCGAAAACTGTGATGAGGGAGACTATTCGGCATACTTGCAAATAAATCATAATGTCGAAAATACGGAGCCGATAAGTATTCCGATTCTGATGAGAGTTTCTTCCGCAAACGATACCGAAATCGTAAATCAATACGCTGTTTCTTTGGGACAAAATTATCCCAATCCTTTCAATCCGACCACCAATATAAGTTTCACTTTGGAACGCAAAGAACAGGTTAATATTGTTATTTACAACGTCAAAGGACAACACGTCAAAACTTTGACGAAAGAAGTATTCGAGGCGGGAAAACATGTTCTGCAATGGAACGGAACGGATGATAACGATAAAAAAAGCTCTTCCGGAGTGTATTTTTATAAAATGGAAGCCGGAAACTTTAAGGCAATAAATAAAATGTTGCTGATGAAGTAAAACGGAATCATAATTCAAATCCCCGGCTTTTGGGTCGGGGATTTTTTATTTTATCTTATTATTGCGCCTTTTTCTCTTTTTTTGAGGCATCATCCCGTAAAGTTTGCAGTATTGACGGGGCGGTCATAAATATTGCCGAGACCTCGCTGTTTGCGCTTTTACTCCGCCGGAGCCCGGCGCAACTTCGCTCAGTAACCGGCAAACTGAGACCGAGAATTTTAACCTGTTTTAATTTCTGCAACATATAAAATATAAATAAAATGTGAAACATCCCGGTCATTAACTGCCTGCTTCCGACATTATAAAAACAGCGTCTCGGAAATATCAAGATCAAGCGTTAAGAATTTTTCACCGGTTGAGCGCAAGGAGTTTGAAAAATTCAGCATGATTGCAGAGATTTCATATGTTTTTATGCCGTCGGGAGTTTTTCTTGTTTCGTTCTTTTGTCGGTACAAAAGAATGAAAAACGTCGTTAGATTATTGTACTTAAAATAAATATTAATATGTCTGTAGTTTTTATACAGTAAATAAAACATTCGGGAAAGACATACTGTTCGAGAGACTCTTTTTTTATATTTATTGTTTTCACTCAAGTTGTTTAAACAAAAATCAAATTTCATCTAAACTTTACATAAGATTCAAAATAAACGCTTAATTTCCCCGGAGTAAATCTTTTAACTCTTGTTGCTCCGACATTATTTCGGCAGTCGTTTTTTTGTATTGATAATCAAGTATGACTGAGAAAGAAAAGAATAATCTTAAAATTGTTTTTGAGATGATCAATATCTTATTCTTTCATGTATGCCTGTGAAAATATTAAAATAATAATCAAATCTTATTGATTCTCTTAAAATAAATTAAGAACATGATTAAGCTCTTTATTCTTTTATTGACATAGACCAAACATATTCATTGTTGGTCTCGAAATTTAATAACATTGGAGGTTATATGGAAAATCAAATTCCTGCGATTTGGTATATTGCGCCTGTCGGAGCGATATTTTCATTAATAGTTGCATTTTATCTGTATGCAAGCGTAAAAAAAGAAGATCCCGGTAATGAACAAATGCAAAAAATAGCGAAATATGTTCGCGAAGGTTCTTTTGCTTATTTGAAACAGCAATATAAAGGAGTTACAATATTTTTTGTCATAGCTTTTGTTCTTTTTTCAATTATGGCATGGGGACTGGGAGTTCTTCATAAATTAGTTCCTTTTGCTTTTATCAGCGGCGGATTTTTCAGCGGTTTAGCCGGTTTTATAGGCATGAACACCGCTACTTTAGCCTCAAACAGAACTGCTCAGGGAGCCAGTGAAAGTCTTAATAAAGGATTAAAAATTGCATTTCGCGCCGGCGGAGTTATGGGACTTGTTGTCGTCGGTCTTGCTCTTATAGATATTTCTATTTGGTTTTTTGTTTTAAATTGGTTTAAAATGGACTTACAAACCATTACGGTTGTTATGTTAAGTTTCGGAATGGGCGCCTCAACTCAGGCATTATTCGCCAGATTGGGAGGAGGTATCTATACCAAAGCGGCTGATGTCGGAGCTGACCTTGTGGGTAAAGTCGAAGCCGGTATTCCGGAAGACGATCCTCGTAACCCTGCAACTATTGCTGATAACGTAGGCGATAACGTAGGCGACGTGGCAGGTATGGGCGCAGATTTATACGAATCTTATGCCGGTTCTGTGTTGGCGACAGCCGCGCTCGGAATGGCAGCAGTTTCTCAACTCAATTTACATGAATGGGCTGTAAAATTTGTTACCGCTCCCATGGTTTTGGCAGGAGTAGGAGCTTTTCTTTCCATTTTCGGTATTTTCATGGTGTCCACAAAAGAAGATGCGGATACCAAAGATTTGATGTTTGCGCTTAACAAAGGAGTTTACGGAAGCTCTGTTCTTATCGCAATTGCAGCTTTCTTTGTAACTAAATACATGCTTCCGGCAGATATCGGATTCAATGTCTTTTTGGCAAGCGTAATCGGTTTGGTTGCCGGTATATTGATAGGATATTTTACTGAACGTTACACTTCCGACAGTTATAAACCTACGCAGGGAATTGCCAAGCAGGCTGAGTTCGGTCCCGCAACCGTAATTATCGACGGTCTTGCCGTGGGTATGCAATCAACGGGAGCTCCGGTTATTATTATCGGGATTGCAATTCTTTCCGCTTTCGGTATTTGCGGAGGTTTTTCTCATCCTGAACTCGGTCTTTACGGAATCGGATTCGGAGCCGTAGGAATGCTGGCAACTCTCGGAGTAACTCTTGCCATGGATGCTTTCGGACCCATTGCCGATAATGCAGGAGGCAATGCCGAAATGTCTCAACTTCCGGAATCTGTCAGGAAAAGAACGGATGCTCTTGATTCGGTAGGAAATACTACCGCCGCAACAGGTAAAGGTTTCGCTATCGGATCGGCAGCTTTAACCGCCATGGCTCTTCTTGCCGCTTATCTCGAAGAAGTAAGAACCGGGTTGATTCATACGGGACACTCGGTTATGCAAATAGTTTATAACGAAAATTATTCGGAAGCTGTCGATACGGCAACAGCCGGAATAGCGGATTTTGTTCAATATTATCAACTTTCTTTGATGAATCCCAAACTTTTAATCGGTGTATTTATCGGAGCCATGGTCAGTTTCGTTTTTGCTGCCATGACCATGAAAGCCGTGGGACGCGCCGCCGGAGCAATGGTTGCGGAAGTACGTCGTCAATTCAGAGAAATTCCGGGAATCCTGGAAGGAAAAGCCGAACCTGAATATGCCAAATGCGTGCATATTTCTACAATCGGCGCCCAAAGAGAAATGATTGCTCCCGCTTTATTGGGTATTTTGACTCCCATAGCAGTCGGAATTATTCTCGGCGTTGCCGGAGTAATGGGATTGCTCGGAGGCGGTTTGGCAACCGGATTTGTTCTTGCTATTATGATGAACAATGCAGGCGGATCTTGGGACAATGCCAAGAAATTCGTTGAAGCAGGACATTTCGGCGGCAAAGGTTCTGAAACTCATAAAGCTTGCGTTGTCGGAGATACTGTCGGCGATCCTTTCAAAGATACTGCCGGTCCGTCGATTAATATTCTTATCAAGCTGATGAGCATGGTCAGTATCGTTGTTGCCGGTTTGGTGGTGGCTTACTCTCCCATGGTTGAAAATATTTACAGCAAAAAAGCTCCTGTGAAAGTAAAAAAATCTTTGTCGCAGGAACTTAAAGAAGTTAAAGCCGAAAGAGATGCGGCAACAAAAGAATTGGATAGAATTAAGCATTATATGGAAAACGAGCATCCCTCATCGGAAAGTTTTGATAATGCTCGTAAAAATATGAAAGAAAATTAATTTTCGAAAAAATACGTAAATACAACAGGACAGGTTGTCTTAAACGGCAACCTGTTTTTCTTTTTTGCAAGCATCTTGAATTTTTTGCGCATCGGGCGAGAAATTTTAATGCTTTCCTTTAAACTTTCACATAAGGCAGAAAGTTTATCATTTTCAGAGGAATATTTTCTATAAATCAAGATGTGAATTTATTGATTTTATGCTTGATTATTTTCTTAAATAATCTTCATGAATGATTAGATTTTATTGTACTCGAAAAATATTTCTTTATCTTATTTATTTCATAATGATATTTAAAGATCAAAACTTATTGATTGACATAATTAACGGTCTGAAATTGCTCACTTGTACCTATCAAATCAAAATCAGGTAATTATCGGAATTACGAGGGAAAAATGTCTGTATTGAGAAAACCGAAATGGTTAAAAGCAAATAAAACCGGAGCAAGAAACGCCTCTTATATTCATAAAATACTCGCAAAAAATAATCTTAATACTGTGTGCGATCATGCTCATTGCCCCAATAGAGGCGAATGCTACGAAAGAAAAACGGCTACTTTTATGATTCTGGGAAGCGAGTGTACAAGAAATTGTAAATTTTGCGCGGTTGATAAAGATAAAAAAAGGATATTGCCGCCTGATCCCGACGAGCCGAGAAAAATTGCCGAAATAGCCAATGAATTAAAACTTAAGCATATTGTAATTACAACTGTTACGCGTGATGATCTTGAAGACGGCGGAGCTTCTCATTTTGCTGAAACTGTCAGACAAATAAGACTTAAATGTCCCGGAGACGTTTCCATAGAATTATTGATTTCTGATCTTCAGGGCAATTTTGATAATTTAAAAACAATTATGGATTGCAAACCGGATGTCTTGAATCACAATATTGAAACTGTGCCGAGATTATATCCGGAAGTAAGACCTATGGCAATTTATCGCCGATCGCTCGACATTCTTCAAAAAGCAAAAGAGATGTTGCCTTCCGCAGTTACCAAAAGCGGTATTATGGTCGGACTCGGCGAACAAGAAGAAGAAGTAATCCGGGTAATGCGCGATCTTTATGACGTCGGTTGTCGAGTGATGACAATAGGACAATACATGGCGCCGACCAAAAATCATTTAGATGTTGTTGAATATGTTCATCCCGATCAATTTGAAGCTTATCGAAAAAAAGGGGAAGAAACAGGGTTTTGGATTGTCGAATCAGCGCCGCTTGTACGGAGTTCCTATCGAGCCGAAAAAATCAGAGAATTTATTCAAACGAGTCTGTAATATGGGTAAAAAATTAGTTGTTGCCGAAAAACCGTCGGTTGCCAGAGATCTGGCGAAAGTTCTCGGATGCAATAAAAAGGGAAATAATTGTATAATAGGAGACGATTATATCGTAACTTGGGCAATCGGTCATTTGATAACATTGCTTGAACCCGGAGATTACGACAATAAATATAAAAAATGGAATTTTCGGGAATTGCCCGTTATCCCTGAAGCCATGAAGTTGAAACCTATAATTCAGACAAAACGTCAATTTGACGTTATAAAAGCTCTTATGGATGATTCTGTTGTCGATTCCCTGATTTGCGCAACCGACTCGGGACGCGAGGGCGAACTGATTTTTCGTTATATTTACGAAGCATCGGGATGCAATAAACCTTTTGAGCGTCTTTGGATATCGTCCATGACGGAAGAAGCCGTAAAAAAAGGTTTTGAAAACCTTAAACCGGGAACTGAATACGACAGACTTTACGAGTCGGCAAAATGCAGATCTGAAGCTGATTGGCTGGTCGGAATAAATGCTTCTCGCGCTTTCACTATTCAATATTATGCTTTGTTGTCCGTGGGACGGGTGCAAACTCCTACTTTAGCGCTTATCGTTAATCGACAAGAAGAAATAGATAATTTTGTACCTCAACCTTATTGGGAAATAGAATCGCATTACGAAGATTTTTTCGGAATTTGGTTTGATCCTGAAACGAAAGAAACAAAAATAGATAAAAAAGAAGAAGCGCTTCGCATTATTTCTGAAATCGAAGGAAAAACTTTTACCGTTGAATCTATTTCCAAAGAAAAGAAAAAACAAGTTGCTCCTCTGCTTTACGATTTGACGGAACTTCAACGGGATGCCAACAAAAAATTCGGTCTTTCTGCTCAGCTGACATTAGGCATTGCTCAGGATCTTTACGAAAAGCACAAAATAATTACTTACCCGAGAACTGACAGCCGATACCTCAGCGACGATATGGTTGATACCGTTAAAGCAACCATGAAAGCAATTTCCGTGGATCCTTACAAAAAATATGCTTCTGAGCTTCTCGAAAAAGGCTTGAAATTTAATAAACGCATCATCAACAATAAAAAAATTACCGATCACCATGCCATTATTCCGACTTTGAAACAACCTCGCCCCGAACGTTTAAAAGAGCAGGAACGCAATATTTTTAATTTAATAGTAAAAAGATTCTTGGCGGTATTTTATCCCGATTACAGATATGCCGTTACCAAGATTGTTACCGCCGTCGGCGAACATCGATTTTCGGCAAGAGGAAAAACTTTAATCGATTGGGGATGGATGATTTTTTATAAAAGCGACCAGCGTTCCTCAAAAAAAGATCAGGATTTGCCGGATGTAAAAAAAGGCGATGCCGGAACGGTATTAAAAAATGAACTTACGGAAAAATCAACAACTCCTCCAAAATCTTATACCGAAGCGACTTTGCTTTCCGCAATGGAAAATGCCGGACGTTTTGTCGAAGACGAAGAATTGCGCGAACAATTAAAAGAAAGCGGTTTGGGAACTCCGGCCACCAGAGCCGGCATAATCGAACGCTTGATCAACGTTAAATATATTTCCCGAAAAGGTAAATCCGTTATCCCGACGGAAAAAGCCAAAAAACTTATTTCTATTCTGCCGGAACAGCTTAAATCTCCCGAGCTTACCGGAAATTGGGAAAAACAACTGACCCTCATATCGAAAGGAGAACGGGAAGCGGACGGATTTATGGATGAAATTAAGGATTACGTAAAATCAATTATTTCTTCCGCCGAAAAAAAGAAAGATATTGTCTTCAAAGAAGCTGAAGAAAGAAAGAATGCCCGAAAAATAAATCCTGATGAAACCTTCGGTAAATGCCCGGCTTGCGAAAAAGGTTATGTTATCGAAAATTCAAAATCATATTTTTGTTCCGAGTGGCGAAATAATTGCCGTTTTTCTGTCTGGAAATCTAAATTAAGCGGTTTTAAAATAGAAAAAACCGAAAAAATAATAAAAGATCTCTTAGAAAAAAAACAAGTTAATCACACAGCGGTTTTCTTGGGAAACAGTCCCAAATTCGCAAATCTTATCCTTACTAAAACAGGAAATATTTTATTGCGCGACGTCGTTGACCGGCAAGAGTAAATAATTGATAAAAAATACAGATATTGACAAAAAGATACTATTTTTAGAATTTTATTTATTAAATCTCAGGAAATTTGGCAACGGTGATTTGATTTCCCGTTTAAATTCTGTTAGTTTAATCGAAAGAAAAATATTGAAACGGTTTAATGTAACTATTTATATAAGATAAGCTTATCTGTAATCTTGAAAAAGACAAAATAAGTCTTGTATCAAAACTAAGGAGAAAATAAAATGAATCCGACAGAATTATCAACATGTTTTTGCACAAATGATATAGACTCATGCTGCGATTTTTACTGTAAATATTTTGCCGCAAAAGTTGTCTTTGATTGCGGATGGTACCTCAATTTAAAAATCGGAGAATATGGTCATTCAGTCTAATTCATGCAACCTCAGGAAGGCATGTCTGCGTTTAACGGAGCAGGTGTTATGCTCAATTTCAAAGTTAAAGATGCAGATGAAGAACATAAGAAGTTGAGCGAATCGGGTTTAGAGATTGCCATACCGTTGGAAGATCATCCTTGGGGAGACAGAGGATTTTCAATTATTGATCCTATCGGCAATGCTGTTTACATATACTCTTATCGTGAACCGACTGACGAATTTAAGCAATACTTTAAGGACTGATAAGTCGTTGCGCAGGAATTGTTTCATTTGCCGGTGAACCTCATTGTCAAATCAAAGAAAATCTGCGACAAAATGTATTGATGCAGGGCATAATGATGTGCTGATTCTCATTGCTTGTCATGATCCGGAATCATTTTATCTCGGTGATTTACGGGCCGCAGGCAAAGCATTCGGGATGAGAAATCTCGCTGCTCAACAAATAAAGGCAAAGTTTCGTGACCTTTGACCGACCGGCGAATCCATCTCAAGAACTAAAAAACGGCGCCTGATTATAAAAAATTATCCGGTTCAAGAGCAATCAGACCCTTTTTAGGAGTAAAAACCAATCCTTCGACAAATTTTAACGCTCTTATGATTGGTTTGAAAAGAATTATAGAAGAACAATAGGAGATTATTATTATATTTTTATTTTAAAACAGTTGTCTTTATTCCCTGTTTTAAGATCAGAAATTAAAATAGAATATATCAGTTTTAATAAAAATAGATAACCAAGTATTAAAAAGGAAAAATATGCAAGAATACTCGAAGATTGATGCCCAACGCAGAGCTGATCAGATCAGGAGCTTCCAAACGGAATTAGAAGCTCTTGAAAATGATAAAATAATAACATTGCAAGAAAGTCAAAAGAATGCAATTTCTAAATATCACGATAATCTTTTAAGTTACCTTGCTTCCGTTTTTGACATAGACTCAAATAAGCGAGACAAACAGCTTAGTCTTGGGATGAAGACAGCGTCTTTTCTGGGAGCAATATCTTTAGTTGCCGGAATATTTTTTTTGTTTTATACGTTTTGGGGGAATTTTTCGACTGCTGTTCAAGCAGTTATTTTATTGGCATCCCCCGTGCTTGGATTATCGGCAACCATGTTGGCGACTCAAAAAGAAAAAACAGGTTATTTCTCAAAGCTTTTTGGCTCGGCAGCTTTAGCAACTTTTATTCTCAACATTTATATGTTAGGTCAGATGTTCAATATTACGCCTTCTTCCAATGCCTTTTTAATCTGGGGTATTTTTGCGTTGTTGCTTGCTTATGCAACTGATGCAAGATTATTGCTTGCTGCCGGTATTATATGTATTGCCGGTTTTTTATCAGCGCAAGCAGGCGCATGGGGCGGAGGATACTGGATTCATTTTGGAGAACGACCTGAAAACTTTTTCCCTGTTGCCATTCTGCTGTTCGTTATACCGTATCTGCCTCATAATAAATTCTCCGGTTTCGATAAAATTTACCGAGTTTTTGCAATGCTTTTATTCTTTATCCCGGTTTTGATACTGTCAAATTGGGGCAGGATCTCATATATAAATTTTACAAGAGAAACAGTGGAAGTTATATATCAAATTATTGGTTTTGGCTGCAGTGCAGCAGCAATATGGTATGGAATCAAAAAGAATTTTCAAGAAACAGTTAATACGGGCAATGTATTTTTCACTGTCTTTCTTTATACTAAATTTTATGATTGGTGGTGGGACTTGATGCCCAAATATCTTTTCTTTTTACTTATAGGCTTATCCGCAATATTAATTTTGCTCATACTTAAACGATTAAGAAATTCAAACATCGAAAAGGCGGGAATGGTATAGATATGAAAATAATTTATTCAAAACGCCATCTTTATATTTTGGCTTTTTCTTTGATCTTTGTTGTTAATTTAATTGTTCTTTGGGGTATATTCATCAACAGATCAGCAGAGCCTGACTTCGAGGGTTTTCTCACAGAAAGGGAACTCGGCTTACCTTGGATAAAACAAAGCGAGAACAGCATCCTCTCTTTCCGAATCTATTGGAGAAGAGACTCAGATGAGGCTTCAGGCAGTTTTTCTTCTGTTTGGCTTAATGACCGAAAGTTACAGGAATTAGGATTTAAGACTGTTTCTCAAAATAATGCGAAAGACCGAAACTGCTGTAAACATCTTCCCAAAGAAGTTTTTATTGTTTTGGAGTACAACGGCTCCGTCTATGAAAAAGCATTACTTCTTGCAGAGAAGAGGCTTGCTGAAAGTGAAGATGAATTACAAAAAAGCCCTGAAAACGAAAAATTAATACGAGAATATGAAACAGCAAAGAACAATTTTGAAGCAGAACAAAATACAAAATCCAGACTTTTTGCAATAGATTCAGGGCTTGACCATAAAAAACTTAGAGCTAAATACCCGGATCGTTCAAAGTTTATTATCACAAAAGGAATTATAACGCCAAAAATTCAATTCGTTAAAAACAGGCGTGCCGTTGTCGGTTATATAAATAAATTAAGTATTGAAAAAATTTATGTTCCTCTGCCGTTTAAAAGGGAATTGGAATCAATTTTAAACAAAAAAATGACGAGAAATAATGAGATCATACGTCCCGGGTACAAAGTAAAATTAGCCTATGGTTCTCGACTTGAGCCGTATATCGTATCACTGGAAAATACCGGATCCGAGCAATAAAAGATGACGATTCATTTTTCCCGGATCGTTTAATTCGACGTAAATAAATTATTTTTAATATTTTCTGTTTTTTCTGAGTGTAAGGTATGAATTAATTCATAAGAAGACGGATTTTAAGGGTTAAAGTAATTATTTCAGAAAATTTTTCTTATATTAATGCTTCAAGATTACGATAATCAGATATGAACAGATTATTTTTCAATTTTATATTCATATCTTGACAAATGATCTGAAATAAAATGTTAAGCTTTATTTTAAAGTAAGTTATATTAATTTTTCGGCTTTTAGCAATATTGTGTTTGTTGGGCTGTTAAGGAGTTTTATTATAAACAGGAACTGAGATTTATTTTTTTTATTATTCAAAAAATAATAAACAGGGAGATAAAATGAGATTCTTTGGGAAAAAAGAAGATAAGCTTCTTTTAGAAGCTTTAAAACAAAAAATTAATGAAATATCTGACTCCTATGAAGAAAACGGTAAATTTGAAAAGTTAAAGATCAGCTCAGCTTCTGCGGAAGATCGGGAAATTGTTGATTTGATTAATTCTTTAACAGATAAATTTAATAAAAAAAATGAAGATTCTCAGTCTTTCATTATTGCCCTTAAGGATAAGGAGAGAGCTTTATTAAGCGAAATAGAAGAATTAAAAAAAGAATTCGGAAAAAATGATGCAGATTTTTTGAATAACGAAATCAGGAATCTTCTCAATAATGATAATTTTATTCCTCTGAATACAAATTTATTTACCGGTTACCGACAAGAAACGGTTGAATTAATCAATTCTTTAATCAGTAAGTTTAAGAGAGAATTAAATAACCAAGATCTCAGACTGAAAATCATTAATGATTCCGTAAATTCCGGATTATGGGCTATTAAATTAGATGCAAATATGAATGTTGCGCAAGTTAAATGGTCTGATGAGTTTAGGAGAATGATAGGTTTTAAAGATAAACATGATTTTCCCGATGAGGTCAGCTCTTGGTCAGACAGATTGCATCCTGACGATGCGCAGAGTACTCTCCGAGCTTTTGATGCTTGTATTTCCGATTTTAGCGGAAAAACTGTTTATGATGTAAATTACAGGCTTAAATTAAAAGATGATTCATACAGATGGTTTAGAGAGATGCCGGGCATACGATAAGAGATAAAGACGGTAAACCTGTGGAGTTTCTCGGCGTATTCATTGATATTGATGACAGGATAAAACAAAGGCTGGAATTGGATCAGACTATTAGCAGATACGAACTTGTTGATTCGGTATTGACGGAAGGTTCTTGGCATATGATGGTAGTAGCCGGAGATCCTATGAACCCTGATAATACCCTCTGGTATTCAAATCAGCTGAGAAAACTGCTAGGGTATAAAGATGAAAAAGATTTTCCTGATTTATTCAGTTCTTGGGCAAACAGCATCCATCCTGATGATTTTCAAATGGTTGTTGAGGCTTTCGGAAAACACCTTATGGATCCGACAGGAAGAACGCCTTATGATGTAGAAAACAGAATGGTAAGAAAAGACGGTTCCGTTATTTGGGTTAGAGTGAAAGGAAAAACCGTAAGAGGAGAGGGCGGAATCCCTATTTTAGTTGCAGGGGCTGTTGATGATATTACTTTTATAAAGGAACAAAAAGCTGAATTTGACGAAAAGCTGAATGAAATTCTCGGAGATTTTGCAAAATCTACCGGCGAGATCAGCAAATCTGTTGCTGATACTACCGAAAAAACAATAACAATCGCCAAAGAACAAGAATATATGACAGATGCTGCTGTCAAGGTTCGAGAAAAAACAGATGAAATTCTTAAAATTACAGATTGGATTATGAATATTTCAAGACAAACTAAGCTTTTGGCGATAAATGCAACTATTGAAGCCGCTAAAGTCGGAGCTGAAGGGCGAGGTTTTGCCGTTGTTGCAGATGAGGTAAGAAAGCTTGCCGCAAGCAGTACCGAAACAGCAGAACAAATAACCGGAGGGCTTGCTGAAATGGATGAATCCATAAAAGATATAACTCGTAAAATCAGCTCCATCAGTGACTTTATTAAGACGCAAGCAATGAATATGGAAGAAATAAACTCTGCTGTTCAAGAACTTAATAATATTTCAATAAGATTATCTGATACGACGCATTAGAGGTTTTGCAAAAAATAATTCGCGACAATAATATCAAAAAATTATTGAAATTTTAACTGAGAGGATTTTTTATCCTCTCTTTTTTATTTTAAGGAGCCGATTTTTTGCAAATTTGAGCGTTTCACGACCAGCACAAGAGGAATATTAATCAATAATAAGGAATCTTTAAAAAATAAATAAAGCGTTACTGATTTTATGTTTTATGATTTTCATTCATCACGGAAAATATTAATGCTTTATTTAACTTCTTGAATTAACGGCAGTTTCTTTTTTTATCGAATAAACTGTTATTTGCTTATTAAAATTATTTTGTTTTTCTCGTTAAACTCCGCTAAAATCCAATACCGTTACTGTCTGTTATAATATAAAATTTTACGTTTCTTATATCTTTTTTTAAAAATTTGTTTTTTGTTTAACTGTCATGGAAAAAATAACGGTACAATAAAGTTAATATTTTTTGCTTGCAATAATTTAACTTGACTTATTGTCTCTCAATTTTACATTTATCATGATTTATTTAAGCTTTATGAATTATTGCCTCTGAGGTTTCATTAAATATTGATTATATTATGTATTGTAATTTATCCTTATCCGAAAATGTCGAAAATATTTTTGTCAACCTTAATAAAAAAACAACTTAAACGGAGATATTATTATGAAACGAATTAGAAGTCTTATTTTTTGTATTATGCTTATTTTTTTTAGTTCAGGTCTGTTTGCATATCCGTTTACGCTTCATTTGAAAGACAGTTACGGAGACGGCTGGAACGGAGGGAAAATAACTCTGTCGGTAAACGGTTCTCAAAAACTTGATGTTACCCTTGATGACGGATCTGAAGTTTCTTATGCTTTTGAAGCAGAGAACGGTAATATAATCGCAACTGATTATACGGCAGGAGAAAATCCGCATGAAAATTCTTACGAGATAAAAAATCCTCTGGGAGAAGTTATTCTTGTCAGCGGAAACGTCAATACTTCTGCTCCTTCGGATGAAGAAATAACCGTTGATTTTACGCCTGATCATTATGTCGAAGTCGAAGAAGTTGAAAGTCTTGATCAGCTTGTCGGTCTTGATGCAAAATATCAAATTACAATCAGAAACTCAGGTACGGAAAACGATACTTATAATTTAAGTCTTTCCGGCAATACATGGATAGCCGGAATTTTTGTCTCGGGAACAACAAATCCTTTATCTTCAATACAAATAAATGCGGGGGAATCGGTTGAAGCGGATATTAGAGTAACCGTGCCGGAAGATGCCGAACAATATGAAACGGATTCTCTCGTTTTTACCGCAACCTTATCGACAGACAGTTCCGTAAACTCATCGATAAACGTAATCACTCGAGCTTTAACGCCGGAACCTTTGCCTTTAAGCGAAGGATTTGAAGAATGGTTTCCCGCTAAATGGGAAAAGGAATGCAGCTCTCCCGCTTATTTTAAACAGGGCAATGAATCTTATGACGGCGAAAAATCGGCAATGCAGAATAACCTGTCTTATTATTCCATGACAAATTCATTGATTTCTCCTTTTTTCAAAGCAGATGCGGATTCCCTTATTTTAAGTTTTTATTGGATGAATAACAGGGATAACACAAACAGCAACGGTAAAAATGAACTTATTATTTATACTTCCGATGACGGGGAAATTTGGGAACAAAAAGATATGATCTGCGCTTGCCTGTCAAACGGATGGAAAAGATACTCTAAGGTTATTTCTTCTGATGCCGTTAAAATTAAAATTTCCGTGAAGAAATATTACGGATCTTCTCAATATCATACTTATATCGATAACTTTACGCTTGTAAATTACGAAAATTACGATTATTCGGCAGAAATTGCCGGAGTCGGGGAAGACAGTCAAAAAACGGGACGCTCAATAAGGCATTGCGTTACCTTGTACAATACCGGAACGGAGACGGATTCTTATTCTTTAACCGTTTCCGATAATTCTTGGAATATTGCCGTTTACGAACATGATACGGATATACCTGTTTCGCAGGTTGAGCTTTCTCCTCTTCAAACAGCCGTATTTGACGTTGCCGTATCGGTTCCTGCAAATGTTGCCGGAGGCGCAATGGATTCCTTGGTATTTTCGGCAAATTCTCAAAACGATTCTTCCGTACATCCTTCTTTAACTGTTAAAACAATTGCAAATTCTTCGGAAGATTTTTCTTACGGGATTCCTCCTTCTTGGACAGTAATTGATCAAAATGAAGACGGCAGGATGTTTTATTCCGATTATTCGGGAGAGCAGCATTATGCGTCAATCAGCGGTACAAACAATGACTGGCTTATTACTCCGCGTTTACAAATAAGCCAAGCCCGACATTTATTGAACTTTAAAGCAGGTCGTATACAAGGAAGTTACAGCATTGATTTTGAAGTTATGGTTTCCGAAACAGGAAAAGATCATGACGACTTTGTTGCTCTCAGCGATCATGTTTACAATCATTACAATATTAACGGATTGAATGAGAACAGCATGCACACTGTTGATTTATCGGATTATGAGGGGGAATACATATATGTTGCCTTTCATGTAACTCGTTGCTCCGGTTATATTAAGTTTGCAATAGATGACGTTGAATATCCGCAATTGGCGGTTCCTCAAAATTCAATCTTGGCATCTTATCCGGATATTTCAGGTTTTAATTTCAGGACTAAAGATCTTGATGACTTGAATATAGAATCAAAAAATCTGTTTTTTGGCAATGCCGGCTTGGACGATCTTGTCTTAAATCAAAGCGATATTGCTTTAAGCGGAGACGATGCGAATCAGTTTACGCTTGAATTTCCGGAAGAAACATCTTTTCCTCTTACCTTGAAATACAATGAAACATTAACTTGTACCGTTAAATTTACTCCTGACACAATAGGAAATAAGAATGCCGCTTTAACGGCGACAAACAACAGCTCCGGAAATGTTCTCAGCTTTAATCTAAGCGGTAAATCAACTCCTTCAAAGCCGGTTATTGTTGCTCCGGAAGACAAAGCGGTAAATGTTCCGCTTGACCGGATTTTGACTTGGACAAACAGTCCCGGCACCGATTTTATTACGCTTTATCTGGATACACTTTATTATCCGGAAAAAATTTTGGATAAAGTTCCCGTTCGGGATTCTTATGATCCGGATTTGAAACTCGGGAAAAGATATTATTGGAGAGTTTATACTTACAGCTATATTGACGGGCAGGAGCATGTAAGAAACTCCCCCCTATTTTGCTTTGACACGGTTCTTCCCGAAGACGTGATTCAAGCCGGATACGGAGAATGGACAAGTTCTTATTCTCCTTTCTATGTTTATGCCGATTACTCTTATTGCCAATCCATTTATCTGCAAGATGAAATAAACATATCCGATAAAAGAATTGATCGAATTATGTATTATTGTAAGAACAGCAGTCAGGATTTTACGGATGAAATTGATATTTACATGGGGCATACGGAAAAGACGGGTTTTGATTCAAACAACGATTGGATTCCCGTGAATGATCTTATTCATGTATATTCGGGGAATTATCAGTTAAAAAGAGAAGAAAATTGGTATGAAATCATATTAGATGCTCCGTTTATATACAACGGTACCGATAATTTGGTTATAGCAGTTGACGAAAATAAACCCGGGCGTAACTCAGGAATTTTTAATTCCTTGCAAGGAAGTCAATACCGTTCGTTATCGGTATTATCCGGCGTCTCAGACATAGATCCGGAAAATGCGGAAAACGGAAACGGGTATCGAAGTAACCGCTATGCTAATTTAAGAATTAAATTCAGCGATATTCCGGATAATCCCGTCTTTAATATTATGCCTGATATTTCAGAAAAACAATTCGATATTCATGAACTTGACAGCGAACCGGAATACCAAACGTTTATGATTAAAAATTCGGGAGACGGAAACATTACCGTAAACGAATCCGATATTGCTTTAAGCGGGGATGATGCGGATCAGTTTACTTTGCTATTTCCCGAGGGGACATCTTTTCCCGTTCAATTGTCGGGAAACGATAATTTGACTTTTTCTGTCGGATTTGATCCTTCTTCTGCGGGAAACAAAACGGCTGCGCTGACTATTGAAGATAATCTTGCCGAAAGGAAAAATTCTCTTGCTCGTTCATACCGGACAGATTATGCGAACCGCAAACTTTCGGACGGAAGAAATCTTTATACCGTTAATCTCATCGGTACGGCGATAGCCGGAAAACCGACAAATCTTCTTCCCGAAAACGAAAAACTCAATATCCCTCTTAATCAGGTTCTTTCGTGGACAAACGGTAACGGAACGGAATCCGTAACTCTTTATTTTGATACGGTAAATCCGCCTGTTGCTAAATTATTGGATGGAGCGTCTCCGCAGGAATCTTATTCGCCTGAAATACAAAACGGGCAAAGATATTATTGGAAAGTCGTAAACCATGTTAATATCGAAGGAACCGATTATTCATCAAGTTCGGAAATAAGATTTTTTGAGACTCTTATAGATGAAAATATTATACAAACCGGAATCGGAAACGAAGTTAAAGGTTATCCCTTTTACAGTTATAATTCTTACACGCAATCAATTTATATGCAATCTGAAATAAATGTCGAAAACAGACAAATCGAAAAAATAAGTTATCAATACAACGGGTATTACTCATATCCGGTTAATCAATTTATAACCGTTTATATGGGGCATACTGAAAAAACTGAATTCGATTCAAGATACGATTGGATTTCTATTGATTCTCTGACAATGGTTTATACGGGAAATGTTACTATTCCTGCTGAAGAAGGTTGGATTGAAATTGATCTGGATGTTCCTTTTGAGTACAACAATACTGATAATTTGGTTATTGCCGTCAAAAAAAATTACTCGAGTCCAAGTCTTTCTTGGGTATTTTACAACTTTGAGACGGATGAAAACAGGTCTTTGGTTTACGGAAGCTATAATGAACCTGATCCTGCCAATCCTCCCGGCGGATCTTTGCAAAGTTTTGTTCCCAATATAAGGTTTGAGACAGGAGATATTGCCCAAGAATCTATTTTGACTTTAATCCCGAATATTACGGATAAGCAATTTGAAGAACAAACTCTTGATCAAACTCCTCAGCAACAAAATTTCATTATCAGGAATACCGGTTCCGGTTCATTGGAGATCAATGAAGAAGATATTGAACTCAGCGGAGACGATCATGATCAATTCAGTTTGGTATTTGACGAAAATCAAACTTTTCCGGTATATTTATCCGGGGAAGAAGAACTTGCTTTTATCGTAAAGTTTACTCCGAATTCTTTGGGATCCAAAGCAGCTCTTCTTACCGTTCGAGATACGACCGAGCGTACTTTAAGACGATCAAGGGCAGATTTATATAAAAAAGCTTATAAAAGCAGAACTGATCGTACCGTAACTTTAAGCGGTAAAGCAAATTTTGCTGCTCCTGTTCTGTTGAATCCGGCTAATAACGCAAATGATGTTCCTCTTGACCAAACTCTTTCCTGGACAATCGGTACCGGAACCGATTCAGTTGCTCTTTACCTTGATAAAGTCAATCCGCCTCAAATGCAAATTCCTAATATTTCTCCTGAACAGGAATCGTATGATGCTCAACTTCAGGGAGGGAAAAAATATCATTGGAAAGCGGTTGCTTATGCGGAAGTTGACGGAGTCCTGGAAGAAAAATCAACTTCTTTGCAAAGTTTTAATACGGCGTTGCCCGAGAATATGCTGGCAATAGGAAACATGGTGTATTTGAATAGACATTTACCGATGGAACCGAGCAGTAAATATTCATACACTCAATCGATTTATTTGCAATCCGAATTAGATATTCAGGACAAAAAAATTGAAAAAATACAATATCGTTACAACAAGCAAACTCCTCCGGTTGATGATATTGTTATTTATATGGGACATACTGCTAAAAACGAGTTCTCGTCCAAGACAGATTGGATTTCTTTAAATACACTGACGCAAGTCTATTCCGGAAATTTCTCGGGAGAAGAATCAGGCGGTTGGTTTGAAATAGAACTCGATGATCCTTTCATTTATAATAACACGGATAATTTAGTTATTGCATTTAAAGATAATGACGATAATCAAGATCAATATAATAATGATTTTTATTGCTCTTATGTATCAAACTATCGTTCTTTGTATGTTTACGACTCTGAAAATCCTGATCCCCAAAATCCTCCTGAAGCAATTTCCTTAGCAAGATATATTCCGAATATAAGAATAGGTTATAATGATTTGGACAATGTTTCTCCGAGCGTTGATTTTGGCGATTTACACGTTTATTTCAACGAAGACGAAAGCTCCGATTCATTAGATTTGGCATCCTATATAACTGATCCCGATACGGATTTTTCCGATTTGATTATTACTTACGGAGGCAATAATAATATCTCTGTAAATATTGATGATCCGCACAATGTTTATTTCTCTGCGAATCCGAATTGGACGGGAACGGAACATATTGTATTTACCGCTTCAGACGGAGATCGCACCGATAAATCTTTTAGAAATAAACGTAATATTAGCAGAGGATCGGCAAGCGCTTCGCTCCCTGTTACGGTTTTGCGAGTGAATGATCCGCCGATTATAGATTTTAACGGTTTACATATTACTTTGAACGAAGATCAAACTTCCGAAATATATAATTTTGCCGATTATATCGAAGATATTGATAACGCAAACAATGAGTTGGAGCTTACAGCTTCCGGAAATTCCGAGATAAATGTGAATATATCCGGGCTTGAGGCAGTTTTCTCGGCAACCGAAAATTGGAACGGAACAGAAACAATTACCTTTACCGTATCGGACGGAATTTCTTCCGCAAGAAATTCTCGACGTACAACCAGAGCAGAGTCAAGCGCAGAGCTTGATGTTACGTTTTTGCCCGTAAATGATCCGCCTTCAATAAATTTCGAAGGTTTGAATGTAAACTTCCCGGAAAACAGTATCTCGGAAGTTTATGATTTCTCGGAATTTATAAGCGATCCCGAAGAAAATGATCTGACGCTTACTGCGGAGAATTCCGAACATATTACGGCAACCGTGGAAGGAATGACGGTAGTTTTTTCGGCAACGGAAAATTGGACGGGAACCGAAACTTTAACTTTTACCGTAAATGACAATGTTGAAAGAATCAGGAATCAAAGAAACTTGTTGCGAGCCGAGTCGAGCGCTTCTCTGGATGTCAGAGTCGGAGATTCAGGTTATTCGCAAGGAGAATTGGTTATTACTGAAGTTATAAGCAACGGCAATGCTTCTTACGTTGAATTGTTTAACAATACCAATGAAATATTGTCGTTGGCAGATGTCAAAATTCAATATTTTGACAACGGTTCGTCCGAAAATTCAGAATTGAGTCTTACCGGAAATCTGAGTGCGGGAGAATATTATCTTATTGCTGAAAATCAAGTAGCTTTTGCTTCGGCTTATCCCGGAAAAATTGCTGATATTCAGTTTATTGAAATGACTCTTGACGGCGGTAAAGATGCAATAAAATTATTGCATAATGATCAGATTGCCGACAGATTCAATAAAGCCGGGGGAGAAGCGAGTTCTTGGGAAAACAATACTGTTTTTGTCAGAACTGATTTTTTGACATCTGGAGAATCTTTGGAAAATGATTGGGAAAATACAGATGTTGAAGCAACTCCGGGAGATAAAAATTCAATCGATACAGAAACCAGGTCAAACTGGATTCCTTATACCGACTTTGATTTCGGTTCCAACGGAAACGGAGAACCCGCTGTTGTCTTGAATATACATGAGGGCAGTTTACCGGGAGAAACATCAATTACCGTAAGAAGAGGAAAATTAACTCCTCATCAAGGCGAGGATACCTTTGTGAAACGTTATATTGAAATTGATTCTCAAAATTATCCCGGTGATGCTTCCATGACAATTTACTACAAGGATTCCGAATTAAACGGACTGGATGAGAACAAATTGATTATCGTCGGTTATTGGGACGGAGAATGGCATGAATTTAGCGATGTTATGCGAGATCCTGAGCTGAATATGATACGGGCGAACGGTATAAATCATTTTTCTCAATGGACATTGAGAGAGAAAAAAGACAATTCTTTGCCTGTTGAATTTACGGCATTTAGCCTTATGCAAGTCGAAAATGAGGTAATGGTAAAATGGATTACTCAGTCTGAAAACGACCTTCGGGGATTTTATGTTCTCAAAAGCGAAACCGATGCTTTGGCTGACGCTGATAAAATTTCCGCTTTAATTCCGGCTTCCAATACGGTATCGGCTCAAGAATATATTTACGCAGATAAAGAAGTCGCGCCGAATAAGCGTTATTGGTATTGGGCGGAAGCAATATCTTTTGACGATAACCATTCTCTTACTCAATCTCAATCAATTATGCTCGGAGAATTAATCGAGCCTGAAGAAGATATTCCCGGGATTGAATACGAAACAGGAATTACGGATATATATCCCAATCCTTTCAATCCTCCCGTAAATATTTCTTTCTTTATAGATGAAGAAACAGCCGAACAAAACTCGTCTTCGGAAATTACGATTTTCAATCTGAAAGGTCAGGAAGTTCACAGAAGAGATTTGGGTATAAATTTAACTCCCGGCATGTACACAATCATCTGGAACGGAAACGATAAAGACGGAAAAGAATGCGGAAGCGGAATTTACTTTGTTAAATTCAGAACCGGTTCGCATCAGTCGATAAAAAAATCAATTAAACTTAAATAGCAGAGATTCAACATTCAAATCCCCGGCAAAAAGTCGGGGATTTTTTTATATGTTATTCTAACTGTATTTTTCATTTTTTTGTACCGATAAAAGAACTAAACAAGAAAAACTGCCGACGATATAAAAACATCTGAAATCTCTGCAATCATGCTGAATTTCTCAAACTTGCAACACTCGAAAAATGAAAAATTCTTAACGTCTTATTTTTATATTTTGCGGACGATGCTTTTATAATGAAAGTTGATGCGGATAAGCTCGAAAATATTTAAAATATCCTATATATAATTTTAAATTTAACTCAAAATTAATTAAAAGATAAATTGTATATCAGCAGTGAGGGGAAAGACGCGCTGTTTGGAACATTCCTCTCTAATTTCAAGTCATATTAGTATTTGACAAGAATAAGAATAAAAAAAAAATAACCTCTTTTTTTTAATGGAAGCAAAAACTCAAGTTTTTTGAAAACATATAAGTTATATTATAAAATTAAAATATATATCAGGAGGAGACATGGCAAAAAAAGCAGTTATTGCTTTAGGCGGAAATGCCATTATTCAAGCAGGACAAAAAGGAACGGTAACGGAACAATTTGCCAATACAAGGGAAAGTTTAACGGGAGTTGTTGAGTTAATTAAAAAAGGTTATCGCTTAGCCGTAACCCACGGAAATGGACCTCAAGTAGGTAATTTTTTATTGCAGCAACTTGCCGGAATGGATAAAGACGTTGCACCGCTTCCTTTGGGTGTCCTTAATGCCGCAACTGAAGGAACTATGGGATATATGATTGAGCAATCTCTCAAAAATCTTTTAATTAAAGAAAAAATAGAGTGTGAAGCTGTAACTATAATTTCTCAGGTACTTATAGACAAAAATGATCCGAGTATGCTTAATCCTTCTAAACCTGTGGGACCTTTTTACAATGAAGAAATGGCAAATAAAATGAAGTCTGATTACGGTTGGACAATGGCAGAAGATTCCGGACGAGGTTTCCGTCAGGTTGTACCGTCTCCCATGCCTCAAAAGATTATTCCCGCAAAATTGATAAAGGAAGCTATTGAGAACGGTCAAATTGTTATTGCCTGCGGGGGAGGAGGAATTCCCGTTTATATGAAAGAAGACGGTACTTATGAAGGTGTTGATGCCGTTATAGACAAAGATTTCGCTTCTGCTCTTCTTGCTTTGGAAATCGGAGCTGAAAAATTGGTTATTCTTACCGGAGTTGATCGGGTTGCCGTTAATTTCGGTAAAGAGAATCAAAAAGATCTCGAGAAATTATCTGTTTCCGAAGCTAAACGCTATTATGAAGAAGGTCAATTCCCCAAAGGAAGCATGGGACCGAAAATTCTTGCCGCATGTAAGTTCATAGAAAACGGCGGCAAGGAAGTTCTTATTACTTCAATTGAAAAAATAGCAGATGCTTTTGAAGGTAAAACCGGAACGGTTATTACAGGATAAAGTTTATACCGGTAAATTATATTGAAACGCCCTTTAACGGGCGTTTTTTTATTATTTTTTTATAGATCTTTTTTATTTTTTGCAGGGTTATAGTATTTAGAGTCTGAGAATAATTATTTTAATGAATTATTAATGTTATTAATTATTTCTTTTTGAATAAGGTTAACGATATTATCTGCAATAATACTATTTAAAATTAACTTGTTCTTTTATTGTTTTTAAATATAAGTTATATAAGCGACTTTGTATTATAATTTCTTATTGGTTTCATTCTAATAATCGTTACTTATTGCTTATGTTTATTTTATTAATTTATTATTTTCTTTCCGATTTTACGGTGATTGTATATTATTCGAAAAAATAATGCGTATTTTTGCTTTATTATCGGCACATTTGAATTTTTTGTCAAATAGATATGCTTATTTCTAAAACAGCAACAATAATTTCATTACACGAAATATTAATCTGTAATATATTTGTGTAAGAAATGTAAAGTAAATTAAAAAAGGGACATCGAAAGATGTCCCTTTTTATTTAAGGAGTGTTATTCTTTACTTCATAAGAAGCATTTTGCTTGTTTTGCTGTAGTTATCAGCATTCATGCGAACATAGTAAATACCGCTGGCGCAAGCTTTGCCGTCTTTGTCATC